>Ga0268261_10000388_pt1 | contig 27295 bp, 28 predicted proteins | sample TergutNc150P1_FD_190353 | JGI IMG/M metagenome (GOLD analysis project Ga0268261, IMG submission 190353) | Nasutitermes corniger P1 segment gut microbial community from laboratory colony in Florida, USA - Nc150 P1 (SPAdes) (version 2) | ecosystem: Host-associated > Arthropoda: Insects >... | reverse complement strand
TTTGCTATCGGCTTCCTTCAAACTCCACTTCACAATGGACGCTCTTGCCTTTCGCTAGTAGTTGGCTACGACAAGCCCCTACAGTGGACTTGCACCACCTAGATTTGTACCATGCACGGCACACACACAAAAAAATAAGTACACAACTTGTGTACTTATTTTTTTAATTGATAGATTTACTATCTTTTAATGTGGTTAGTTTGATTTTGAATATTTCAAAACTTCGTTTATATAACTTCATTATTGTTTATAACACTTTGAACCCATTCTTCAGGCATTTTAAGACTTTTAGCAATTATATCTAATGGTAATCCAAGTTTAGACATTTCTATAGCTGTTTCAATCTTCCCTTCAGCCTTCCCTTTAATCCTCCCTTCCTCCTCAAAGGTCTTTCTAAGAGATAGACTACTCAAACGCTCTTCTTCAATTTGCTTAGCTACTTCGTCTGATGAAAGTTTTCTTAGACGTACTATTGCTTTATTTAAATTCGGGGCTTCTTGTAATAACGTTTCCAATTCTTTTTCCTCCCGTACTAAAAATAATTTTAGCCAATTTTCAAGTTCCGTTTTCGGCTTTTTTGGAAGTTTGGGTAATTGTAATATATGAATTTGTGTTAAGTCTGTTAATATGTCTCCTTTTAGTCCTGTATATTGAAATATATCTTTATACTCTGGGTTATTCGGAAACATATCAAAATTTGTTATAATTATACTGTATACTGGTTTCAATTGTGTATATTTTTCGCCACTTTTTAATTGACTGCCAAACAAACGTCCGTTATACGCAACTATCCTAGCACCAAAGTTTAAATGGTCTGCCATTTGCATTTCTACGTGAATTATTTTTCCCGACTTTGTTTTTATTTTTATATCAACAATAAAATCTTTGTCTTTTAAATGTTCTTTTGATAAGAATGGATTTAATACCTCAATATCTTCAAATTATTCTAAAGGGATATTAATAGCAACTGATAAAAAGTCTGCAAGAACTTCTTCCGAACCTTCTGTAGTAAAGTAATATTTCAGTACAGCGTCTATTGTTAAGTTTAAGAGTTCTTTTTTTATGTTATTTAATTCCGCTTGTTTTTTCTTTTTCATACTGTTATTATACCATATATGATTAATATCTTCAATGCTAATTCTGCTAATTCTGCTAATTCTGCTAATTCTGCTAATTCTGCTAATTCTGCTAATTCTGCTAATTCTGCTAATTCTGCTAATTCTGCTAATTCTGCTAATTCTGCTAATTCTGCTAATTCTGCTAAAGTGCATAAGGATTTTAAAGGCTTATGTACTTTTTTTAGATTACCGTTTATCAACAATAGGACTAGGAACAGAATGCCCGCCGTACTTTTTAACTTCTTTAAGGGAATGAATTTTATTATACTCGTCTAATTCAATAACACTTTCGGTTGAACTTACTTGAAACGTTACTAGTTCTTCAGCCTCAAATGTTATGTTCTTCGTTTCTTCTATCCTAACTTTCTTTTCTCCGTTCTCAAAGTATACGAACTCTGTTTTACCTATGTTCAACTCTGTATCTGTTTCTATTGTTATTTTGTTGGTACTTTCTATAAACACACTTTCTTCTGTCATTAGTATATTGATTGGTTGTATATCCCATTCTATATCTTCTTCGTGTAGGGCTAGTTGCTTGTCCCATTTTGTTAACATATATTTTTCTGTAGGTTTTGATAGACTTCTAGGTGTTCCCATTTGCTTTTTTGTTCCACGTGTTTCAGTCATACATAAGCTATTTTCTTTTATATCGGTTATATGTAAATTAACTCTTTCGTCTAGGTGGGGCATTACGTACCAAACATTATTTGCCTCCGCTTTGCACGGATACCAAAACGCTTTTTCTTTTGCTTGCTCTGGGTCTATATATAAGTGTAGTTTTACGTGGTCTAGTTTCACGTCTATCACTTTACCTTCTATGCTTATCCCTCTTACTCTTTCATTTCCGTACCATTTTCTTTTTGGTGGTAATTCTAATCGGTATAAGTTACGTAAAACATTATCATCTTTTTTATATTTAAAAGTTGCCTCAGTAACTATTACTTTGTCGCCTAAAACATTAACTTCGTCTCCGATTTTTATATGTTCGTTTGGTATTGTAGTTTCATAGTAAAAGTGTTTTTCTTGCTCTAAAGTTGCGGCATTTAGTCTTCTTAGTGGTTTTTCTGCACCTATGTTTATTGATTTATTTTTCTCGGGAATGCCAAGCCATAATTTAGGGTCTTTACTCGTTATGTCGGGTGTTAAAACTGTTCCTACTTCACTTGCCATTCTCTTTAAAAATTGCCAGTCTGTTTCTTTGTACTGTATAACTGGTCTATTTATTGTTTTGCCTTTTGCACCTGTATTTTTAGAAGAACCGTTGGGGTAGTGGTTCATAACGAATTTAAACATATCGCTATATTCCATAGAAGTATCTTGAAAAGAACGGCTACTTTCTCTCATATCCATGTTGTAAGTAGCAGAGTAGCATTCTAAAATTAAAATTCCTTCATGTCGTTTTGTTTGTACATCAACTTTTACGGGAACACCAGTGAATAGTATTTCGGTATCGCCTTCGTTATTTTGTATTGTAACTTGTATTTCATCTTCTTCTTTTACTGTATATATTACTTTGCTTAGTTGTTCTAAGTTAGTCCATTTCAAGAGTGCCTCTACTTTTAGTTTTGTATGTTCGTTTACTTTGTGATTTATTTCTATATCATAAAAATCCCATATGGGATAGTGGCATTTTAAGGTTATTTTATCTCTCGTGATTGCTGTCATATAGCATACCTCTTTTAAATTGGTAATATTAGTTGTTTTGTAAAAAACAATGTTCTAACGTTAATTTTAAAACTACTGAGAACTACCATGTACATTAGCCAAGATTATGTGTGATATAAGTAATACTTGGGCATTTTTAAAAATAGTTTGTTTTTTTAAACTATTTCAAATTTATAGTTTTATTGCCCACTATCTTCAATAGAGATTGTGCCACCTATAGCACAAAAACAATTAGCGTTTTTTAATAATGCTTTTTGGTCATTTATTGATAGTGTAGTATCTTTTTTATTTGCCCATGGTGCAGGAGTAACGGGAACACAGGGTGGGGGAGGGCTTGATATTGTGCAGTTCCCAAAGGGAAGAATATTTTTAATAGGTATTCTATCACCTACGTTACATTGTGGCTTGTCTTTTAAAAATACTCCGTGGGACATCGGCATAAGTAGTTTTGACTTAGCAGTTCCTAAAGTACATTTTGTAGTTGCACCGTTTACTACATATTCGGACAAGTCGCTTTTATCTTCTATTACGTTTTGCATTTTACCTCTTCTCAGTTATTTGTTTGTAGGATATTCTTTGAAAAAAATTAATTAATTTGTATCATAGGGGGGAAGGGAGATTTTTAAATAGACAAAACAAATTAAAACTATATTAATGTCTATATATGTTGTAATTCTTCAATCTCAAAGCCCTGTAGATTTCTTCTTAACAAACTTTCTGCTAATTTTAAGTTTACAATATATGTGTTCCACAGTTTATTTTCCAAACGAAAAAATGTTAATCCTTCTGCTTTTTCATTATTTATAACTATTCTATCCAAAATACCATGTGGGTTAAATGTAGTAGAGGTAGCTAGGCATTTATTTTCTGAGGGCATTTCTATAGTCCAATAAATTTTTTGATTTGTTGTATTTTCTTCTTGTAAGGCTACTGTTTTATATATATAATCTTTGTTATACATTTTGACTACTTCTTTAAACTCATCACTTACTAGTAGTAATGTTTTGTCTAAATAATCCGTATACTCTATCTCTTTACCTGTTGACTTTACATAGATTATGGTATTCTCTTTTTCCAAATACTCAGCTTTTTTAAAAGTGCTTTTAAAACCAAGAATTTTTGGTCTGTTTTCTATACTTTTATCTTCTATAATTCTAAAATATTTTGTTATACCCATCTTATTTGTCCTTTTTGAGTTTCTGAAAGAGAAAGCATTAAGGTTTGGCTATTTTTAAAGTCTAAGTTTACAACAGAATTTTCAAATATTGTGTTCGTTAGATTACAGTTTATAAATTTAGTGCCTATTAGAAAACAGTTTTTCATTATGCTTTCGCTAAAATCTATGTTTTCAAACCTTGTGTATGCAAAATTAATTTCGCTAAAATCTAATTTTGACAAGTCTAAGTTTTTATAGTGTCTATATGCTGTATAATTTTCATTTTTGGGTTTTAAAAGCGGTTTAACTTTATCTATATTCATTTCTGTATTATTTTCAAAATATATGCTTTCTGTATTGTCATAATATTCACCCATTCTCACAGAAACAAAATGATATTTTTTGAGATTTTTATATTCTTCAAGCTGTGTAGCCTTTTCTATGGAATTTCTAAAAATAGGTAATATAAGGTTTTGATAGTCTTTCACTTTTTCAAATTTGATTTTTTCTATGTCTAACTTTTTAATCTTTCCTACGTATTTTTTAGCCTCTACAGTTATATCTTTCTGAAATTCATGTAGTTCATTCCATAACCATGGTGCATTATAATAAAGTTCTACTGGATTTTTATCTAAAAACCATTTGTTGTTATAAGCACTTAGCAGGAACACCGAACCGCCATTTTTAAAGCTAGTTCTTAAAATACAGCAATTTATAAATGCTACTTCTTTGTCTGTTTCGGGAATAGAAACAAATAAGTTTTTAAAAGTTTCTGCAATCTCACTTTCAATTTTGGCTTGATTTTCTTTTATATAATTTTTTATTTTGGTTATTCTCTGTGTATGAAATTTACTTACGTATTTTTCTTTAAAATGCTTTATTGCCTCCGTTCTTGTCATTGTGTGGAGGTTACCTCCTTTTTGTAAGTTATCCTAAGTCTATATAGTATACGTTATTGATACTTTCTGAAATAATATCATTAGCTAAGTTTACCCAACTAGTACACTCATTGATTATCATAGCGTCTGAAGTTACAACATAGTCTTTATTTTTAAGGACCTTGTCCACATTTTTTATAATCTCAACCGATACTTTTAAATTTTGTAGTCTTTCTAATATTTTAGCTTTTAGTCTACCAGTATTTGAAACTTGTTCGTCTAAATAAAAGACTACTGAATAAACTTTCATAGATTTTAGTTTATTTGCAATTAAGTCTATAGCAATGTCTGTTTTGTCTATTAGGCGATATGTTCCTCTAATTTCTGCTAAGTCCCTAACCGCACAGTCCATAGATTTTATTATTGGTGAACCCGACAAAGCAACTTCTAAAGTTATTATTAAATTAAAACCGTCAATGTGGAGAGTTTTATTTTCTAGGTTAGTAGCTTGTTTATTTTTTCGTTCTTTAATTGCTAAAGTTGGTGCAGTTGCTCTTAAAAGTGCTAGTCTTTGCCTTGTAGAAATCATGTAATGGTCGCAGACAAATTTAATAGCATTTTTAATAGGATAGTCTTTATCTAAAAGCCATTGTATTTCAAGCTGTGCTTTTTTTAATATGGGTATTTGTTTCTCTGAAAATTGTTTTTTGTCTGTTGGAACATAGCCTCTTAGGGTAGGTTTTTTGTTTTCGTTGTTTTCGTTGTCTATCATGGGTTAATCACCGTTAACTATGAACGTTATGTTTTCTATAGTGATTGTTTCTTTTTTTCTTGTATCATTCCATATTTTTATAATAAAATCAATTATAAAAAAATCATTTTCATCTTTTTTATCTGAAGCTTTAACTTCTGCAACTTCAATTTTTGTAGTTCCTATAAGGATTTCTATAAATTTTAGCAGTAACTCTAGGATTTCTTTGTTAGTTTTATTAGAGAGTATACCTTCATAAAATATTTCTCCATATAAATCACTTTCTGTAAATTTTTTTTTAGCTCTATTGTCAATAAACATAAATTTTTCATTTTCTACAAATAAATTTGTTAAATGTCCGTGAAACACAAAATATAAATTTTCTTTATTTCCATCTAAAACAAAGTATTTTATTTTTTCAGAAGAATTTTCTGTAATTTCAGTATGTTCCTCCGATAAAAAACGGATATCAAGCTGTGGGTATTTTTTTAATGGAGTTACTAAAAGTTTTATAATTTCCTCATTAGTAAATTCCATACAGTATTTTATTTGTTCTTTCATTGTTATTTCTTATTTTTAAGATAGTTTAAAGCAATTTCATTAACTTCTTCAGCAATTTCAATGCTTGTTGGTTCTTTATAAATTCTCTCAATATCTTTTATCAACATATCTTGATATTTTTTAGGTAATTCGGGTATAAGTTTTAATATTATATAATTTTTAAGTTCTGCATCTTCTTCTGAAGCTTGCAAGTTCTTTTTAATAATTGGCAATATACTATTTGGATATTTTATTAGTATTGGGATTAATTCTATCGCTATAGGCCAATTGAAATCCGCTATCCATAATATTAATTCTGGTAAAATTTGTTTCAAATCTTCTTCTGGTAACATCATTAATTTTTCTATATTGCTATTGTCAAACTTATCTTTAGGTATTAAATTTCTTAAATTTTTTTCATACATAGTTTCTTTCTCCTAAATAATTTGTAGTATCTTTATCTAACTTTAAAAGTAATATTTTGCAAAATTTGTGTATATTCATGGGGGTCATTTAGAGCATTTGGTCGTGAAGCTATCCATACTGGCATTTGTGCCATGTCTACTGGTCTTACAGATACATGATCGCGTCCATCCTTTATGGCTACGAGAACACCAGTTGCATTAATGAGTTCCATTGTAGTTACTGTAAATGATGTGTCTGTAGGAGGAGTTAGAGAAAATGATAGACCTGTTGTGTCCCTCTCTCTTGGAGTCAAATTTGTAGCATTTCCACTACCTTTTCTATAAATAAATGTAGTTCTATTATTTCCCGTATTAGCTAATGTTAGTGCTGCCGCCTCACTTCTTGCATTTTCAAGGTTGGCATCTCTACTTTCAGCTAAATTACCTCGTAATTCTCCACTTATAGAGCCTGCACCTGCAATACTGCCTGCCAACGCAGTAGCATAAGTAGCATTTAAATCTCTATCTATAAACTCCATGTAACCTTCAGCGTTATCTATAGTAGTATCCATACTAGCCAAAATAGCTTTTCCAATTGTAGCTACTGTAATAATTTTATTTTCCACCACGTCTGCAACAAAATCTACTGTAGTGTTTACAATATCGGTTACCACACTTGCCACAGCTGGTGTCCATAAAGGTGCAGTAGCAACAGCAACTACTGCAAGAGTTACAGCAGCTATGGCTCCTATCGCAAATAAAGAGAGTGTAATCAAAAATAAACACCTCCTATGTTCATCATTGTTTTACCCATCTATTGTTTTAATCTCCTTGCCAGTTAATATTATATCTTTTTTCATGTCCACTTTGCTACCTTTTTCGGACTTTATTACAATATGTTCTGTAGCCTCTACATTAATATTTTTGGCTTTAATACTAATGTCGTTTGTAGCTGTGAAAGACATTTTGTCTTCCGTGTTTAAAATTACTGTTCCGTCGTCGTTCATTGTTAGAAAAACCGTTCCATCTTTTGCTATTACATCTATTCCGTCTGGTCTGAATTTTATTTCTTTTCCGAACACTGTTCTTAAATATTTAACGTCTGGGTCTACCATTCTATGTTGGGGGTCTAAGATTTCCACGTCTTCGTTAGGGTCGTGTGGTTTTAAAGAATTTATAGCCATTGCTCTTCCTTCTTCATTTTCGGGGTGATATAGTCTTACTGTGTCGTCTATCTCGGGCATACAATACCACCCTGTTTCACCACTTGAAGCATACATTGTAGCGTATGGATACCAATAAGCAGTGCTTATGTCTTGTTCTGCGTCTATTTCTAGGTGTATTTTTATGTGGTCTCTTGCCGTGTCTAATACTTTACCAAAGATAGAACAGCCTGATATATTCCAGTTTGGAACGTATATTTTCCCTGCTCCTTTTTTAGTTGATAATATACATTTGTTATGTACTACAGAATTTTCATATTCATAAACAGTTTTTATTACGTATAGAGGTATGTTGTTAAAAGTTACTTTGTCTCCAAGTTCGTATATTTGGTGTGTATTAACTTCAAAGCGAATACAGTCTAACGGTGAAAGTTCTGTTTCTGGTGATAATCTTTTGTAGAGTTCAAAGTTTGCTTTTTGGCTATAAACCGTTGACAATAATTCTCCTTTATCTACTTCGGGCAAGCCTACAAAAAACCTTGCTCCTTCTCCTGTTACGTTTGGTACTAAGCTAGTATTAAAATGACTAGCTACACGTTTTAGAAACTGCCAATCTGTTTCTTTGTACTGGATTATTGGCTTTTCTATTACTTTACCATTTGTTATTTTATCCATATGGTTTCCATTTGGATATTGGCTTACTATCTCTTTGAATACACTGTCGTAAGCCATTGTTTTATCTTGAAAAGACTTACTTTTTAATTCAATATCCATGTTGAAAGTGTGAGATAAAGCCGTTATTTCAACGTGTACAACTTTTCTAGGTTCTGTAGCCGTACTAATTGTTATAATGCCTGTAAAAACTGGTATATTCTTTTTCATCACTTTTATTGTTTTGTTTAAAGCTATGTTTTCAAGTGATGATTTTGGGTCTTCACTCTCAAACACGCCTGTAATAGTTAGAATTGCGTGTTCGTTTATTTCTTGTTCTATTTTAAGCACGTCTATTCTTAACTCTTCAAAGCCTTGTACAGTTAAGTCGCCGTACAGTAGAAAGTTATCATTCATGTTTTTTAAGCTCCCTTATTTGATTACAGTACCAAATAGTTTATTGCCTCTTACTTCTTTAGTAAGGATTTCACCGTTATTTGTACTTATTGTATAAATTGAATTATCTTCATCAACAGCGTATATGTGGTCTTTTGCTCTAATGCCACCTTTAATAAAAGGGGAATAGTTTGTTTTTTCAACCCTAGTTTGTTCACTTTGAACAGTCCAACAAATTTCACCGTCTTCATTTAAAGCATAAATGTTATTTAGCGGAGTTTCGCCATATTCGTTTTTGCAAATGAAAACGTCAATATATACTCCTTCATTCTTTCTAAGCATATCGTTATAGTTACTTCCTATTTCAACTTTAAAAGTTTTTATTATAGATAAATTTAAAAGATTTTCTTTTTTAAAAAATACTCGCTCTTTTAGCTTTTCATCAGTTGGTATAAATATTTGTTTTTCAATTGGAGTTTCTTCTTGTTCTTCTTCCATAAGTTCGGTTTCTTCTTTAGCAGAAGTAACTTCTTTTATTTCTATAGTGTTCATAAAGCCATAAAAGAATGGTTTAAACTTCTCCATGTCTTTTTGTAGGCAATTTAAATTACATATTAAAAATTTATTTTTATCTTCACCTTTGCTACCTAAAAAAGCTATAAATATAAGGTTAAACATTTGCCCACCTACTGCATAACTATTAAAGGTATAATAAGCTATGTGATTTTCATTTATAGTAAAATCACCTGTATCAAAAATTTTTGATGAAGGGCTAACGGAAACAAAAGAATTTTTCATTCCATTACGTAGGTTAATTAGTTCTTCTTTGGTTTCTGCTATTTCGGCAACAGAAAATCCTATATTAACTGTACCTTTCTTATTTTGGTATATTATTTGGGGTCTTTGTTCGTATTGATATTTTTGTTTTTTAATCTCCAACGGAACTTCTTTAAAATCTTTGGGCATATAAACTGAAAAGCTATCATTAAAAAAAGATAACTGTTCTAATTCGGTGTTTTCCCTATCCAGTTCTATATGTAAACTTCTTATTTCTTCTATAGTTTGGGAAAGTTGTTCTTCCCATGTTTTTTTAATTGTTTCTTTCTTGTCGTATTTGTTGGATATAATAGCTATTCTTTTGTCTAACTCTTCCATTTTGATTTAGTTCTCCTTGTTTTTTTATTGTTATGTAAAACTTGTGAAGTAGTCCCAAAATAAGCACCAAGTTTTTAAAAACTTTGGTGCTTAAATTAAAAATTTACTTACTTAAATAGCCCATTCGCCATTTTTAAAGACTTGAATTTCTCTTCCGTCTTCTGTTTTTCCTACTATGTTCATACATTCTGAACCTATCATAAAATCGTTGTGGCTTATGCTTTGATTTAAACCTTGTTCCATTTTCTCTTCTTCTGAAAGGTTCTCTACTAAAGGTAGTGTAGATGAGTACCCATTACCTAGGGCTATGTGGCAACTTGCATTTTCATCATAAATAGTATTATACCATAATAATCCTAGTTTTGAGATTGGGCTTGAATGTGGTACAAGTGCTACTTCTCCTAAAAAATTTGCATTTGGGTGAAGTGTTATCATTTTTTCTAAGAATTCATTGCCTACTTCTGCTTTGTATTCTATAGCTTGTCCTTTTTCAAACTTAATCCAAAACTTGTCTATTATATTACCCATATAGATTAATGGTTTTGTAGAATATACTATTCCGTTTACTTCATTTCTATGTGGGGCTGTGAAAACTTCATATGATGGAATATTAGCTATAAAGGTATTGCCTGTTTTAGCTGTTTCACAACAACTAACCCAAGTGTGTCCTTTAGGTAAACCTATTTCTAAATTTGTACCTAAGCTATTTTTGAAAGTTAATGATTTGAAGTTATAGTCTTGTATTTTTTTAGTTTGTGATGATAGATTTTCAAATGGGTCGTTATCGTCTATTAAGTTTATTTTGAAGATAGCGTCCCACATAAGTTCAATAGCTTTTTCTGAATTTTCAGCATTTGGGAATACTTTTATAGCCCATTCGGGAGAAGGAACGCAAAGTACACACCATTGAATTTTATTATTCATTATTTTTTCTGAAAAAGGTTTAGCTATTTTTGAGAGTACACTAAATTCCTTTGTTGTTTTATCTGGGTCAATATCTTTAAGAATTTCTGGATTTCCTGAATAAATAGTTAAAACTTGATAATCTTCTTCAACTATCTTGTTAATATACTCAACAAACCATTTATTTTTTACTCCGAAAATATCAATCTCACCGTATAAATAACGTTGTCTATTAATTTGTTCGTCAAACCATTGAATTATAACATCTTTAGCACCTTTTTTCCAAGCTAACTCTGAAAGTGTTCTAACAAAATTAGCATTATCAACGCTTGAACGTATTAACAATTTTTGTCCCTTTTGAATGTTAATACCTTTTTCAATGGCTAGTAGTGAATATTTCACGATTTTTGTCATACGTTTTCCTCTCAAAATAATATTTTACATCCAAGGAACGCCTATTTGTTCGCCTGTTGTTTTTCCTAATGGTTTAATTTTCATTACTTTTTCCCTCCTTTTGAAATAAATTTTCATTGTTGTTTACATTGATATATAGTATATTTATGAAAATGATTTATAACATTTTGTAAGCTAAGCTAAGCTAAGCTAAGCTAAGCTAAGCTAAGCTAAGCTAAGCTAAGCTAAGCTAAGCTAAGCTAAGCTAAGCTAAGCTAAGCTAAGCTAAGCTAAGCTAAGCTAAGCTAAGCTAAGCTATATTATATATTGCCTTTTAAGTATAGCACATTTTGCATATCGTTGTCAAGAAGATTATTGAAAAAAACATTATTTTTTACAAGTTTATTAATATTTATATATCATTTTTGGGTTAAGTCTTCATTTCGGGCAAGCCTTAATATTTTGTCTTGTATAGTTTCTTTACTCGTTTCACTAAATAAAAATTGACTTCATACGTAACATTGCCTATTTTCTTAATCATCTTGCCGAAACTTTCTCTTTCGTTCTTATTTTTGCTTTCAGTTATGCCTGTTTCTTTGTTATTCTTGGTGTTACCTTTTACAAAGTCTTTGTTTTCGGTCATTTCTTTGTCGCTATTTTTAGCAAAACCCTTATTTTTGCTTATTTCTTTGTCTTTCTTAGTTTTCTCTTTCAAAAAATTATTGTTATTGTTTAATTCTGTATTATTTTTCATATTAAAAATTCTCCATCTTTTTAAATAAATGTTAAAATTAAGTTCCATATAAAATTTAATGCCCATATTAGCCAACTGCCCGCAAATATCCAAAATAACGTGTTCTTTACCCCTTGTATCTCTAGGAAATTCTCTTGGTTACGTCTGTAGCCTTCGCCTATTCGTTCCATGTGTTTTAACTGGGCATTACTAAAGTTTGTTATCATTTCTTTGTTGTTCTTAATTGAAGATGATAATCTTTCACTAACTGTGTTTACAATATCTTTTCTTATGCTATCTGCTAAGTACGATACTTTTTGATTTACTGCGTTTTCTAATATTTCGTTGCTCGTTTGTATGTTCTTCACTTTCTCTTGCATTTGTTTCATGCTCTGCTCTTGATGGCTTTTGACTGTTTCTAGTAGTTGATTTGTGTAGTTCATCAAGTTGCTGTATGTTTCTTGCGATTTTGCTAAGGTTACTTTCAGTTCGGAGTTTTCCCACTCTCTCTTGTTTATCGTTGATATTAGTTGTAGTGTGTTCGGCTCTGTTATACTTTGGGGGTGTTGGTATTGGGGTTGAGGATTTCGTATTTCTTGTTGTTTGGGTTGTTGCATTTTTGATTGTTGGGGTTGCTTTATTTCTGCCTGCTTGAATTTCTGTTCTTTGATAGTTTGTTTCTGCTCTTCTTGTCTTTGGTTGTATTCTTTTATCTTGGCGTATATATCTGTTTTGTTCTTGTTCTGCAATTGGTAGTTCATTTGTTGTACTCCTGATGATTTCTAATCCTCTCTTGATAGTTATTATTAAGTTGCTTGTCTATATTTTCAGCTGTGTAGTCTTCTCCTAGCGTTGCACCTCTAACAGAAGACTTACTTACAGCGGGGTGTATAAATGATACTGTCTTCTTCGTATTTCTTGGCATTTCAATCTCAAAGTTTTGTTTTAAATATTCTTGGAATTGTTCTCTGTTTTCACATACGCTTTTAGCCTCGTCTATTGCTTGCCTTAGTGCTTCTTTCCATGTGAATATCCCTTCCTTGTTTTCGTTCTTTGCTATGATATGTTTTTCTGCTTGTGTTACTTTTTTATGCTCTGTTGCTACGCCGTTATTAAGTTTTAGATTTCTATCATTTACTTTATCTCTCCAATCTAGCGGAGTTAAGCCCATTTCTTTTCCGAACTCGTCTGCTTTATCTTTAAAATGGGCATATTTTTTATTATCTATGTGGAGTTTTAAACCCGTTTCAAAACTTACTGCGTTTATGAGTATATGGCTATGGACTACATTTGTGTCCGTGTGGGTTGCTATAACACATTCATGATTTGAAAAAAACTCACTAGCTATTTTTTCAGCTAGGGAGTGTGAAGTTTGGGGAGAAACGTTATCTAGTGGGTCGCAGGATATTTTGAAGTGATAGTATTTTCGTTCATCTCTTTTTTTGCCTTTGTTAAAGAGTTTGCAAGTTTCTTTGAACTGGGTAGCGTAATTTTTGTTATCGTTTAAAGATAGGGTAGATATAATTTCTGCTTTATCGGGGTCTGTGATATAGTTGATTGCTTTGTTTGGTGTAGCTTTACTTGACTTTCCTTTTAGTAATGGAATTTAACATCACCTCCCACAAGCTTATTTTGGGTCAGCCTTAATTTTGGGTTAGCTTTTCTTTGCTCATTTTAATTTTTAGTAACAGAACATAAAACCGTTTCTTGTAAAGTTTAGGTTATTTCCTTGTCTTTTTAATTCTGAAAGCGTTTGTGATAAATGTTCAATTGTAATAATAGGTTTCTTTCGTAAGACTGCTAAGAAGAAGTCCGTTTGGGTTTTCTGTTTGGCTTTGTTCATTTGATTTTTGAAGAAGTTAAACTCGTCTTCTGTCATTCGTAGGGTTATTGCTTTGTTACGTTTTAGGTTTGGCACGTTAAATTGCTCCTGTGAAAAAATTATTTTTGGATTAAAAAGTTATGGTTGGATTAAAAAATAATCAAGTTGGATTATAAGAAAAAGTTACGATTATAGGTGTACAAAGGGGGTCTTGGGGGGAAGAATTCCACCCAACAAGGTAGTAAAATGCTTGCATTTTGCGTACCTTGCTATGCTACGGGGAAGTGGGGTTATAGGATAGAAGTGGTGTAAGAAAATGATTTGCTATTGTGCTATGAAAAGGCGGGGTAGAGTAGTAGCTTTGGAGCAAGAAAATCAAAAAAATTATTATTGTTAAATTTTCACAAGTTATTTTTGCTACAATTTTAAAATTAGAGAAAGGCAATAAAAAAGACTGTGGCATTTTTTGCCTACAGTCTTAATTTTAACTTACTAATTCGGTGATTGGTTCTAAATTTTCATTTGCTAATTTTTCGGTTGCAAGTTTCTTTGCTTGTCTTTTTAATTTAGCTCTTGCATTTCTCTTATTTTTATATGCGGTGTATCTTTTCATTTCTTCGTCATCTAGTGGCAAACCTTCTTTTTTCTTTGCTTTGATTTGTTCAAAAGTGATTTTTGGCGGGGTGGTTAATTTCTTATGATCTCTTATTCTTGCATTTCTATTCCTAGCATTTTTATTTGTTCTTTCTCTATAGTCGGTGTATCTTTTTAGTTCTTCATCACTCAAAGGCAGTCCTTCATTTTTCCTTTTCACTATTTTTGCTATAGATAATTTTCTTTCTTTTGGTGGATTGAGTTCTCTTAATTTTTTACTATATTCTCTATTATAAATTTGCCTTTTTTCTCTGCTTTTTTCATATTTTATGAGTTCTTCTTCTGTTAGTTCACCTTCCAGTCGTCTTCTTCTAAATTCCCTTTGTCTTTCACAAGACTTTTTATTTTGTATTAATTTTAATTCCTTAGACTTTTGTCTTTTTTCTTCTAACTCTCTTTCCTGTTTTCTCCATTCTTCAATTTCATAAGGGGATATTAAATTTTCTGGAACTTCAAATTTTCCTATAAAATTAAAATTAATATCTACACGCAATTTTTCGTTTGAATTTTTCTTATCTTTTTCATAAATAAAGACTTTGTCTATGAATTCGTTTAACATTGGTGTAGTTAGTTCTGAAAAGTCTGTATATCGTCTTGCGAGTTCTAAAAAGCTTTCCGTTTTTAAATTTTCGTTATTTAGATTATTTATTTTTTCTTCTAATCCTTCTATAATGGGTTCTAGTGAAACTTGTTCTTCGGTGTATTCTGTTAAAAAACGCTTTGAGTGTTTTTCAGACAAACCGTTTATTATTACTTGCTCATAAATATTTTTTATTAGTTTATCAAGCTCAGAATAACGCTTTTTAGATTTGGATAGTTATTTTTTTAGATTTACAATCATATCCTTTTGTGTAAGTTCGGATTGACTTTGCAGAAGGTTCAAAAAATCTTCTGTATGTTCTACTGCGTACCAACTTATTCTTTGAATAGCCATTAATATTATTTTTTCAATGTTTTTAACGCTTGTGTGGTGCATAGTGCAAAGTTTAACAAGGCTTTTACGATAATTAGAACAAGTATAATTTGGAAAGCTTTTATTATACTTTTTAATATAACTGTGGCTATGATACATTTTAGCACCGCAGTCGGCACAATACAAAATTCCTGTTAGGTGGTTTGGTTCTCTTTTTGTTTTAGGTGGACGGCGTTTAGTTTCTCTTAATTTTTGGGCATTGTTCCACGTTTCTTCATCTACTATTTGTGGAACTTCATTATCAAATATAAACCTTTCATTTTCATTTGTTTTTATATTCTTTCCAGTTTTGTAATCTTCACAAATTGTTTTACCTAAAACTTTTTGTCCTTTGTATTCGGGTCTTGATATAATATAACCAATAGTCGTTGCTGACCAACCATAAGGGTCTGTATAACGGCTTGAACGTACTGGTTGGTTTGTTCTTTTCCAATGTTCCGATGGTATAGGTATTTGTTCCTCTCTAAGTGTTCTTGCTATGTTATTTATACCATGTCCGTTTATAACCATTTGGAATATTTTACGAACGACTATCGCTGCTTCTTCGTCAATATCCCATTTGTTCTTATCTTCTTTATTAACTTTATAACCATATGAAACACTACCAGAACATCTAAGCCCCTTTTCCATACGGGATTTAAAGACTGCTTTAATTTTTCTGCTTGTATCCCTTGCTTGCCATTCATTTATTATGTTCAAAAATGGTGTAAAATCGTTGTCTATTTGGTTATTACTATATATACCGTTATTTATAGCTATAAACCTAACGCTCTTTTTAGGAAACATAACTTCGGTATAAAAGCCTACTTTGAGGTAATCACGTCCAAACCTTGACATATCTTTTACAATGACTGTAGAAACGTTACCTAGTTCAATTTCTTCAATCATGGCTTTGAAACCTTCTCTTTCAAATGTCGTTCCGCTTACTCCGTCGTCTGTAAAATGTTTAATATTGTAGTACCCATTTTTCTTTGCGTATTCTTCTAACATTTGTTTTTGGTGTACTATGCTGTTACTTTCTCCCTTTAACTCATCATCTCTTGAAATTCTCTCATATAGGGCTACTATTTTAGTATTATCTATGACTTTATTCATATCAACCTCCATTTTTTAGTATTACCTTTTTTTCTTCTCTATAATACTAATACATTAGGCTATATACAAGATGTATCAGCATTCTTGTTAGCAACGCTTATGTCCTTTTAGCAATATCTATGCAAATTTAAGTATTCACAAATGAGTAGAATAGTCAAAAAATACTATATATTTTCGATTATATAAAAAATAGTAATTGATAAAAATGTAAGTAATTTTTGAAATCCATTAGATTATATACTAATGGCTTCATACTGTCGATAGCTATAGTTGACAGTTTGAAGCTATCTTTTGTTTCATTCCACTATCATAAAGTATTAAGTTTATCTAGAAATTCTTTACCTAGTGTTTCTACTATATATTCTTTTATATTTTCTTTTTCTGTATTTTTTTCAAATATATCACAAGAAAAATATAGATTTTTTATCAAATTTTTAAACTCTAATATATTATGTGTTTCATATAAACAAGTAGCCTTTGTACTTGCAATAGCAATATAGTGTATATAATTATCATTTTGTCTACAAAATAACATTCCTTCATTACATAAATGTATACATTGTTCAAAATCATTATTCCAATATAAAGATTTTGCTAAATTATGCATTATACCCGTATATCTAGTATTTCCATTAAAATCATTGTCTATATAATTTTTTTCTATATTAAATTTTATATCTTTATATATTTGTATTGCTTTTTTGTAATTTTTATTTTCATGATGAACAACAGCAATCATTACTACTAATTTTAACTCTATTTCACTTAAAAAATAATTAATAATATTTTCTTCTGTAAAGTTAGGTATTGTCATTTTTAAAACTTTATATATATTTTCTAAAATATCATTATAAGATTTCTTTCCTTTATTCATATCATTTTTTATTTTTATCATAAAAATAAATTGTTTGTTTAACAAATCTTCAAAAAATTCATTATTATTTTCTAATTTTTGTATAATTGCATCTATTTCTTTTATTATATTTGGTGTATTTTTATCTATAACATTTTTTTGGTAAAAGCTAGTGTAATTATTTAATTTTTTTACCAAGTTATCTATTTGTTTTTCTTCTTCATTTTCTTTTTCAAAAAAATCTAAAAAATTATTAGGTTTAATCCCAAGTTTTTCAAATAAAAATTTAATTGTTTGTTTATTTGGTGTAGCCCTACCATTTTCTATTTTAGACAATGTAGCCCTATCTATTACTGGAAATGCAAGTTCTTCTTGTGTTATCTCCTTTTGTATTCTTAATTTTTTTATTACTTGTCCTATGTTATATACAGCCATTTTTTTCCTTATTGAATATTAAAAATTTTTTATATATTTTTATCTTGTTCGATGTATCTATTTTTAATTTTCTATTTGTTCCATAATGTTATTAAAAAATTCTTTCTTTAAATTTTCAAGAATAAACCACTTTATTTTTGCTTTCTCAACTGGTATCTCTAATAAATCATATACTAGGTATAATTTTAAAAGTAATGATTTATATTTTTTTACATCATTCATTTTTAGATATACCATTGTTTTTATAGTTAAAAAGTAAAAATAATGGACATAGGTAAAAACATTTTTACAAAATTTTTGACCTTGATTGCAGATTTCTAGTGCTTCTTCAAAATCATTATTATAATATAAATAAGTGGCTAATCCTAATAGTATACTAGAATATATAGTGTTATTTTCAAAATTATTTTCTATAAAATTTTTCTCTATGTTAATTTTTAGTTTATTATATATTTTTATAGATTTTTCAAAATTAGAATTTTCGTCATGAAATTTCACAGACGAAGAAATTGCTGAAATTTCATTGATTGATAAAAAATAATTTTCTATATCATTTTCATCGTAATGAGGAATAGTCATTTTTATTACATCAAGCCATTCTTTTTCAATGTCCTTTTCTTGGTATAAAGAATCTTGATTATAAAAAATTTTTAATTTTTCATTTTGAATATGACTTATTTTTATAAATTGAGCATTTATTATATTGCTCACATATTTTTGATTTTGCTCTAACTCTTTTAAAATTTTATCAATTCTTTTTATATTTTTTAAAGTATTTTCTTTATTTACTTCCATAGGTCCAAATCTAAGAAGGTCTCTAATTTCTTGTACTTTTTTGTTTATTTTAATTTGTTCTTCTGATTGTATTATAAAAAAATCTAAATATTTTTCTATTTTAGGAATTCCCAATCTTTCAAATAAAAATTGAGTTGTTTGTTTATTTGGAGTAGCTCTTCCATTTTCTATTTTAGACAATGTAGCTCTGTCTATTACTGGATATGCAAGTTCTTCTTGCGATATTCCTTTTTGTATTCTCAAATTTTTTATTACTTGTCCTATGTTATAGACAGCCATCTCTCTCTCTCTCTCTCTCTCTCTCTCTCTCTCTCTCTCTATATATATATATATATATATATATATATAAAAGCGGAGTTTTATTTTTTACTTTACAAACAAAAATTATCAGGTATTATCTCTAGCCAAAAATCTTTCCCATAGTTTTGACATATATAGTTTTTTAGCTGTTCTTGTTCTATTTTTAATTCAAATAGGCCTAAAGCAATGTAAACTCTTCTAAATAAATGTTTAAATTTATTTGTATCTCCTAGTTGTAAAAAGCAAAAAGCCTTTGTTTCTACAAGTGCTATATAATTTATAGAGTACTTGTTATTATTTTCCAAAAATGTAGACCAATATCACATAAATCTATAGATTTTTTGTAATCTTTTATAAAGAAAAAACAACTAGATAAAGTATTAATTATTTGCGTATATCTAGAAGAGCCTCCGTTTTTTTCGTTTTCAAAATTGTTTTCTATGTTTGTTTTTAATTCTTCATACCAGTAAATAGCCTCTTTATATTTTTGAGTAAAAAAAATGTAAATTTGCAATACGTTGAATTAGGGCTCTTTCATAATTGCTAAAAAAATATGCTCTTATTTTTTCTATATTAAAATGTGGCAATGTTACGTGATTAGAGCATTTTTGTAGCTATTTATTATATTTTCAAAATTAAATTCATTTGTACCGTATGTTTTGTTTACTATATTATCTATAGTTGCCATATAAATTATTTGTTTATTTAATATATTCTGCATAAAATTTTTGTTTTGTTGTAGTTCATTTATTAAACTATCTATTTTATTTACAATTTCAACATTATTTTTATTTTTGCTTATATAATGCGTATTGTTTGTATAACTTTTCAACTCTTTTAATTTTTTATGTGTTTGTATATCTTCACTATCGTTGTAAAACAAATCTAAAAAATCTTTTGGTTTATAACCCAGTCTTTCAAACAAAAATTTTATTATATCTTTGTCTCCCTCTACTTGTCCATTTTCTATTTTGGAAAGTGTAGCTCTGTTTATTACGGGATAAGCAAGTTCGTGTTGAGTTAACCTTTTTTGTATTCTTAGATTTTTTATTGCGGTGCCTAGGTTGTAAATGTTCATGCTCTATTAAGTATCTTCATGTTCATATTTTCCTTTCATATGTCGATACTATTGTATACTTAAAGATTTAAATTTTCAACTTTATCTAATTTATATCAAAAATATACAAAAAATCTGTAAAAGTTACTTGACGTAAGGGGGGGGGGAATTTGGTATAATGACATATTTGTAGTATTAAATGCAAAAAATCAGATATTTTTATTATTAAGTGATTGTATTTTGCTACAATGTGCAACAAACACAATGTACTTTTATATTATATCTTATTATTATAAATATGAATACACTAAAAGGATTCGGGTGCTACAAAATGATACCATTAATAATATTATGTCTAATATTAAGCATAATACTTTTTTTCACAAATAAAAAATATATGTTAGCAAAAAAGGAATTGCAAAGTGAAAGACTGATAAATAATAAAAACAATAATGATACGAGATTATTTAAGGAAGAAATAGAAAAAGCTTTTAAAGAAATATATACAGGCAATTTTTATTATCGTATAAATATCGAAAAATACGATGATTTTGGGATATTTATAAATACAGTTCAGGATTTTAATGTTTTTTTAACTAAAATTCAACATATTTTCGATAATTCTATGGTTCCGATTATGTGTTATGATAATCGTGGGGTCTTGAAATATTTCAATAAAAAAATAGAGCAAATGGGATACAGTAAGGATATTTTAGATAAATCTGTAGTTGATGCATGGGGATTTGAGACTGGAGATGTATATACAACAGCTTTTAATAAAGTTAATAATACAAACAAGATTGTAGATTTTAAAACAAGAACACAAAATGGGAAAAGATTGATTGTAGAAGAGCATATAATGATGCCTATTTTTGATAATGATAGAATTTTGTTTTATTTTAATATGTCTATAGATGTTAGTGAAAGAATGAAATTTGAACAACGTGTAGCCAAAATAATAAACTATCAAGCAAACGAAACAAATCAAATTTTGAAAGAGCTTTACAATCTTGAAAATAGTATTATAAAATTTGAAAGTTATCCAAATGATTATGATGAAGATACAAAGGAAAGTTACGAAGATTTTAAAAAAATAAACGATATTTTAATAAAATCTACAAAAAATATAGGTTTTATAATACATGATATATCCAAAATACTGAAATTTATGGCAAATAAAAATTTTGATATTTCTATACTTCAAAATTATGATGGTGATTTTTCTGTTATAAAAGATTCTATAGAGTTTACTATAAATTCTATATCTAAAATTGTAAGAAATATTTTTGATTTTGTAGCTACACTAGAAGATAATTCGGATGAATTACAAAGAAGCAGTATAGATTTCTCTAGTAGATTTTCCGAGCAAAATATTATCATAAACAATATAAATAGCAAAATATTTTCTCTTACAGAAAAAATTGAAGAATCTTCTAAAAATATAGAAGATTTAATGGTTTGTAGTGAAGAAGTAAATGAAATTTCTAAAAATAGCCACACTGTAATGAAAGACTTAGATAAAAGTATTATAGTTTTAAATGAAGAATATCAACAAATACAAAAAATAGTAAAAGTTATAGAGGATATTTCTTTTCAAACCAATTTATTATCTTTAAATGCTGCTGTAGAAGCTGCACGTGCTGGGAAACATGGTCTTGGTTTTTCTGTAGTTGCAGAAGAGGTGCGTACTCTTGCAAATAAAAGTTCTAAAGAGGCAAAATCTGCAAAAGAAATATTAAATAAGTCTAAAGAGAGTTTGGAGAGTACAGTATCTTTATCAAAAAACACAATAAAATCTTTTGGAGATATAGATGAAATAATAAAAAACCAATATGATATAATAAACAAAATTATTTTGGATATTTCCCATACAAATAATAGTTTAATTGATGTTTCTAAAGATATTAATGGTGTATATGAAATTAGTAAAATAAATGAAAATTCAATATTACAAGTTGTTACGTTGTCAGAGCATTTGGCAAGTAATTCTATCATGCTAAAAGATTTAGTAGCAGATTTTAAGATAAAAGATGTTTAAATAGATTTAAAAATGCAATATACAAAAACCTGTATATTGCACTGCATTTCCTTACATACATAATTATTTACACTTTTTTAAATAATACTATATAAACAAATATAGAGATACAATATTAAAAAGGGTAAAAATATGAACAATATTTTATTAATAGCATTGCCATTACTAGCTTGTGTAGTATTGCTAAAAATAATATTTGCTATTTTGAACAGTAAGTACAACAAACAAACAAACGAATTAAAACAATTACGTTTTGTAGCAGATAAAAATACAAAAGAAAAAATAAAATTTGAAACAGAGATAAATAAATTTTTTGAAATCATATATACAGGAGATTTTTATTATAGAATGCCAGAACAAGGATTTGAGGATTATTTTGATATTGTACAAAAAATCAACTTTTTTTTAGAAACAATACAGTCTATTTTTGATAATTCTATGGTTCCGATTATGTTATACGACAGTAATAGAAATCTAAAATATTTTAATAAAAATGTAGAATCTATGGGCTATAGTAAAGATATTTTGGGCAAATCTGTAGTAGAAGCATGGGGTAAGAAAACAGGAAATGAATATATAGAGGCTTTTAACATTGCAGATAAAAGACATGAAATATATTTTTTTGAAACGTACACAAAAAACTTAAAAAACTTAATTATAGAAAAACATATGTTTATGCCTTTGTATAGCCATAATGATGCTATTACTTTTTATTTTAATATGTCTATGGATATTTCAGAACAGCTAAAATTTGAAAAACGAGTTAGTAAAATTATAAAATATCAAAAAAATGAAACAAATAGTATCTTAAACAGCTTATACAATTTTGAAAACAGTATTATTAGTTTTTATAATCAGCCAAATGATTATGATGAAGATACAAAGGAAAGTTACGAAGATTTTAAAAAAATAAATGATATTTTGATAAAATCTACAGAAAATATAGGTTTTACAATAAAAAATATATCAGAAATACTAGACGAAATGGCAAATAAAAATTTCGATATTTCTATAGTTGAAAATTATGACGGTGATTTTTTAGTTATAAAAGATGCAGTAAATTCTGTTGTAACATCTATATCTGGTATTATAAAAAATATAAGTGGTATTGTTTCTATATTAGAATCCAACTCTGAAGAATTGCAAAATAATAGTATAAATCTTGGTAGCCAATTTAAAGAGCAAGACAACAAAGTAAATATAATAAATGACAAAATAAAGATAATAATAGACAAAATGAAACAAAACGAAGATTATTTGAAAAATCTAAAGGATTTTTCAAAAGAAATAAAAGAAGCCTCTACTCTTGGAAATTTACAAATGGAAAAGTTAGACACAAGTATTATAGATTTAGATAGTAATTATACTCAAATATCAAAAATAGTTAGTATTATAGAAGATATCTCTTTTCAAACAAATTTATTATCTTTAAATGCTGCTGTAGAAGCTGCACGTGCTGGGGAGCATGGTCGAGGTTTTTCGGTAGTTGCAGAAGAGGTACGTACACTAGCTACAAAAGCTAGTACAGAAGCAAAGCAAGCAGCTGATATTTTACAATATTCCAAAGATAGTTTGTCTAATACTGTACATTTGTCGAAAGAAACTACAAAATCGTTTAAAAATATAGATGAAACAATAAAACAGCAATCTAATGTAATAGATAATATAATTTCAGACCTTTCTGTACAAAATGAAAACATATTTTCCGTATCTAAAGATGTAGATAATATATATGAAATAAGTAAAGAAAATGAAAATACTATAATGCAGTTTGTTTCTTTATCAGAATATCTTGCACAAAATTCTGTGATGTTAAAAGATATGGTTGCAGATTTTAAAATAAAGAATGTTTTTTAAAAAAGTATTAAAAAATACAAAAATAGTGAGTATTAACATTGATAAAGCAATATGTTAGTACTCACTATTATAATTTAATTGTAAGTTACAGGATTTATTAATTTTATTTCCATTTCATGTGTAATTTGATTACGCACAAGAGCATAAATATTATGCATAACAGGGTGTACCTTAAATAAAATAAAATCTTCTGAAAAAATATTCAAAAATACTTCTGGAACAAATATATTTTCATTAGGGAGATTACTAAAAACTCTTTCTAAATTAGTACCGTCATTTTTTATTCTATATAAATGAGATGTGCTATCCCCTCTATTTTCAGGATTACGTCGTCTTGTAACAAAATATATCCATTCATTAAATGCATTTATTGTACTTAAAATAAACTCCTCACTAGTGTGAATAATACTTGCATAACCGTCTTCATTAATACGGAGTAAATAAGTTCCACCATCTGAAACAGGTAAAGTAAATATAATAAATTCTTTGCTTGTTGTTCTATATGTTAGATAAATAGTTATATTCAAAGATTCTTGTAATTCCAATCTGTTTTTTGGAATAATATCAGATACTTTACTATTTATTCTATCAAATCTTCTTAACCATAAAAAATCTTGCGAAAAATATACATAATTTTCATTATTGCTTAAAGATGGTATTATAGCATCGAATAAATGTGTATCTATAAAATCGTCTTTTTCTAAATCAAATATCATTAACATTGCACTACCGTGATTTACTTGTACAAAGTATATTTGATTGTTTGATATAATAAATTCACTTATTTTTATACTATCATCATGATGGTGATGTGAATGTGTAGAATCATCAGCTATAAATCGATTAACGGATAAAACAACAGTTAGATTATTCCCATACATATCAACTTTATATATTATAGAATTTATTCTATCTAAAAAGTAAATAAAACCATTATAATATTGTAACCAACCTAAATCAAACAAATCTCCTGTTCTATCTTCTCTGAAATGTTCATTTTCTACAATTGTTATGAGTTCATCAAAATCTTTATTTGTTCTATGAATTCCTTTGGTATCTGCAAAAAATAAATAATCATGAATAAAAACAGAAAATCCAGTAAAGATAATATTATTATTTTGATTAATACCAAAAGTACTAGGTGTAATTTCTAATATGGTAACTGGATTATTATAATCATTTACAACTATATCAATATCGGAAATTTCAGTAGTTAATAAAAATATTTCATTATATTGTTGTGTAAATTCAGTTTCTTTGTAGCCAAAATGGTCTATAGCAGTATTTTGTATATAATTGTAATTTTCTTTGTTTTCATCAACAATTATAATACTAAAATTTTCGCTATCGTTACTACAAGATGTAAATATTATTATAAAAACAAAGGACATTAAATGAAGATTTTTAAAAATATTAGTCATTTGAATAACATTTAGATTTTTCAATTCAGCTCTATTCTAATAAGTTCGTTTGTTACTGTATCTCTAACCAAAACCTTAGTTTTATGTCCATAAGATATTTCTCTAAAAAATATTAAATCTTCTGAGAATATGTTCATTACAATAAATGGATCGCCTATAGCTATATACGGAAATATAAGTTCCTTGTTTGTACCATCATACTTTATTCTATATAAATGAGATGATAATCTGTCTTGTGGTATTGCAATAAAATATATAAAATCATCTATTGAATTTAAAGTCATTCTCAAAATTTTATTTTCAAAATATAATATTTCATTTGCGTAGTTATTTTCATCTATAATATATATTCTAGGATTTAATATGCTTCCTGTAGTAAAAGCTAATTTTCCATTTATATTAGTTCTATTAGGTATCGCCACAGGTACTGTTTGCATTTGTGAAACTAAATCTACATTTATTGGCATAACCCAATTTGTAATAGTATTATCATATAAATTTATAGCGAATAAACTGTTTCCATAAGTAATATGAATATAATTCTTATCGGGACTAGTAGAAATAGCAATAATAATATCTTTTTCTAAATCAATAACACTTATTTCTTCATTTAAAATATTAAAAACTTTCATTTCCATACCGTGGTGTTCAAAGAAATAAAAATAAATCATATCATCTACAACTATAAAACCACCTATAATACCTTCTTCATCTATTTGTTCACTTTCTAAAATAGATGTTATATTATTACCGTATAAATCTATACTGTAGATAGTATTATCTATCCTATTTAAAAAATATATTTTATCATTATGATACTGCATATGACTAAAAGCTGTTCTATTCATTTCTACATATTGCTCATAATCTTTATTAAATACAATTGTTTCTATATTTTCAAATGAATTATCAGTTTTATGAATTCCTATACCATCTGCAAAATAAATGTATTCATTAATCATAAGAGCAAAGCCCATATATTGCAAATTATTATTTTGATTTATTCCTACTGCTTCTAAACTTTTATTATAATCTTCATTTATTATTGTAGTAGCATATTCTGTTTCATATTGTTCTTGTATTTGTTCATTTTCATTATTATTACATCCAATAAGCATTAACGATATAAAAAATAAAATATTTAGCTTAAAGTTAAATTTAATTGGTAATTTCATATTACACTCCAATATAATTTTTTAGTTTATTTAACTTACAAGATATTTTGAAAATTTCTTGTAAGTTAAAATATTTATTTCAGTATTTTTGTATTGATAATTCAAAAATACATCACTCTATAAAATTATTCAAACTTGCAATACTACTATCTTCAAGAATTTATTCTCTATTATTTTAATTGTATGAAATATCTAAAAGAATATCTTCGTAAGGTATATATTCTAAATTGTTTTCTTCCATTTCGATTAGTCGAAGTCTTAATACACCACGTCTAAAAGCAGAGCGTGCCATTCGGTTTGTATCTTCCAATTCGTAAAAATGTGAAGTAAATTGCATTACGTCTAAAATATCTGGTACAGGTATTCTTTCTTCTACAATAGCTTGCTCCATATTGTTTATTATCCATTCTGGAGAATATACACGACCGTTTATCATTGCACCAGCACCCGGAAAAGCAGCCCATAATTGTTCTATATCGTTTGAGTATAGGGCTTCTATTTCTTGTAGTGAGTATTGGTTTCTCCAAAAACCTACATCGCTTCTAGTTTGAATATCATCCACAGGTAATTTAGTTCTATCAACAGTTCTAGCCCAAGTAACTAATCTATCAATTTCATGTATAGATATATTTCCCATAGCTCTCTCATAAGTATTTATAAATTGTTCTTTGGTTATGTTAAACTTTTGTATAACAGATAATAAATGAAAATCTCTAGGGTCTCTATATCCTCCTATTGTCATGTCTGAAAATTCATTTCTCCATACTCTATATTTTTCTTGGTCTAATATATCTATTATAAACATAGGAACAGCATTAAAATTCCAGCCAAATACTGCTTGAAAATCAATAAATTCAAATCCTATTACCTCTGTTTCTGACCTTGGTATTTTAAAAATATAATCATCTATACTT
>Ga0268261_10000387_pt1 | contig 27374 bp, 18 predicted proteins | sample TergutNc150P1_FD_190353 | JGI IMG/M metagenome (GOLD analysis project Ga0268261, IMG submission 190353) | Nasutitermes corniger P1 segment gut microbial community from laboratory colony in Florida, USA - Nc150 P1 (SPAdes) (version 2) | ecosystem: Host-associated > Arthropoda: Insects >... | reverse complement strand
AAGCAAAATATCTAAAATTTCAGGCATAGTTTCTCTGATATTGTTCTCCAAAATATCCGAAATTGTTTCTTCATTTAGTTGTTCTTTGTCGTTGGTCTTTAACGACAAAGAATGGGCTAGCCCATTGATTTTTTTATCCATTGTTCATGGTTACCTATTCATTTATTTCATTACCATTTAATTATACCAAAGATTCCCATTACTTGATAAAGAAAATCGAAAAAGCTAACCGAAGTCAGCTCACTTAATCTATAGCAAAAATCAAGCACAATAAAGACAAAGTGCTTTTTTAGGCAATCGCAAAACCTTTTTTTGATTGTTAGAAACAGCGAAGCCAACTGTACAGAATTTACAGAAACCTCAAACAGTGACCTGTAAACTTCAACCGTGGTTTATTTTTACAAATCAATTCTTATGCATAACAAGGGTTTCAAGTGTAAACTAAGGATGTAAAATAATAGGTATAGAAAGAAGGGGTATTTTTTGGTTCAAAAAGGGAAAAAAATAGGCTATATAAGAGTATCTACCGTCACTCAAAATATAGCTAGGCAAATGGCAGAAATGGAAAAGGAAAAGGTCGATAAACTATTCACCGACCAAGCTTCAGGAAAAGACACTAGTCGACCAGCATTCCAAGAAATGCTCGATTATTTGCGAGAAGATGATATGCTTTATATTTCTTCTCTTGACCGATTAGGAAGAAATTATGAGGATATTAAGAAGACAGTTGACCTACTGCATAAGAAAAAAGTCCAAATCACGATTTTTGATGCCCCTTTTCTGAATTTCGACACCGGAAATCCGAACCTAGATAAAGCTATGTATGATATGTTTCTTTCCTTGTTGTCCTACATCGCCCAAAATGAACGAGAAAAAATGTTGGAACGGCAACGTGCAGGTATAGAACAAGCAAAAACTAGAGGTGCATACAAAGGGAAACAGGCACGTTATCATTCTCAAGCTCAGGGTGCAGATGGACTAGTCTACAAGCAGGTAACGCAAATGCTAGAACAGGGCGAGCCAATTAGTCAGATAGCAAGAGTTTGTGGCATTACGCGACCAACTGTTTATAGGATACGCAAAGAATTGTAAGCAAAAAAATCCCACAAAGGCGTTCAGCATCGCCTTTGTGGGATTTTTATTTTTAAGCTAATGTGAGCAGGCGGGGAGTACGACCCACTCACATTCCTAGGGGGTTTCAGTATAACAAATATCAAGCACAAAAAGGACAAAGTGCTATTTTTTGGTTGTTTTTTTCTAAAGAATGTAATCCTCCACATTTACATATTCGGAATTCTTCTTCTCTTTAGGTGTTTGTACTCTTTCTGATGAAAGTTGTTCTTCCTCCACCGATTCATTGAGCTGTTCTACTTCCTCTAGGGAAACACCCAACTCAATAGCTTGGTCTAATTTTTTCAAGTAAAGAGATTTCTCACTTAACTCTTGTTCTTTTTCGAAGGGTTTATTCATTTGAGCTTGTATTTGCTCGATACGAGTTTCGTAGTCTGTGATTTTCTTTTGACACGCAAGAAGTTCTTGTTCCAATCGTTCACCAAACTTAGTTACCTTTTGGATAGAGCTTAGCGGACTTTGTGGATTGATTTGCACAAGGTAGTTATTCGCTCCCTCCAAGCGTAAGGAAATATTGCTGTATCCCCCTGCCATGTCCTGCACAAACCCGTCGAAATACAAATTGAAACCTTTGTACTCGCCAAACTTCATTTCACGTATGGTCTGAATATTCGATGAACTCATCCGAGTTTCTGTAATAACTTTCAGCAACTGTTGTCCAACATCTGTTTTCTTATCCTCAGCAGTATAAGTTTTTCCATCGAGCGTAATCTCAAACACATTAGGCGTAAGATTTTCGTACATTACTTTGTCTGATTGAATAGTCGTGAGTTTAACTTTTTCTTCAGGTAGGGCTTTTTGGCTGAAAGAAAGGTCGCGAACCATGGCTTTTTGTTCATTGATGTGATTGTTTTGCAGTAATCTCAGACGGTGGACTGAATTTTCCAAGTCCGCACGCTCTTTAAGTAGCGGATTTCCTAACGCTAAGGCTTTTACCTCACTTGCCTGCAAGACCACCTCGTCCATTTCCTCAATGTTTCGACTAGCAGATTTAGAGGACATAACTTGTTGGATATAAGTCAGTTTTTGTTCCTGTATCTGCCACAAATAGCTGTCAAACGTGCCTTTGGTAACGTAAGTGTAGATACTTACCTCTGAATTTTCGTTCCCTTGCCTTACGATACGACCGTTTCGTTGTTCAATATCACTTGGTCGCCATGGACAGTCCAAATGATGAGCCGCAATCAGCTTGTCTTGCACATTTACCCCCGTTCCTAGCTTTTGCGTGGAACCAAGGATAATACGAACAGAACCATTGCGGACTTTTTGGAACAAAGCATCTTTTTGCTTATCTGTTTTGGCATCATGGATAAAGGCAATTTCTTTTTCAGGAATACCTTTTTCTAGGAGCGAACCTTTAATTTCTTCGTAAGCAGAGAATTTCCCTCCCTCACTATTGGGGACACCAATATCCGAGAAGATGATTTGTGTACTTCTACTTTCTTTTGTTTCTTCGTGGATTTTCGCCACGTTCTCCACGCAAGCTTGTATTTTCTTGCTGTCGCCTGAAACGTACATGGCTTGGTCCAACAAGCGAGGGTCTAGTGCCATATAGCGTGCTTCATGGGTAATCTTGAGCATATTGTCTTCTGTCGGCTCGACTTGAGAATTCCGTACCGCTTCTGCTCGATTGGCTAATTCTTCCATTTTGAGCTTTTGAGCAGGTGTTGCTTGCGTTTCCACCGTGACAGTTTCTACATTTGGTACAGGTAAATCCAACATATCTTGTGTTTGAATATCCGCCACAAGCTTGAACTGTGTCATGAGTTCTGGGAGGTTGTGGAATTTAGAAAATCTATCTCGTATCCTAAAGCCGCTACCTTCAGGGGTCATTTCCATTTTGTTCTCAATTTCTCCAAAAACTCCCTGCCAGTTGTCGAAATGCTCTATCCCTAGGTTTTTTAACACATCAGGCTGCAAATATCTCATCATAGTGTACATCTCACACATCGAGTTAGAAACAGGTGTTCCAGTCGCAAACACCACACCACGATTTCCCTGTTTTTCCTGTATATGACGGACTTTGAGCAACATATCCATGGAACGTTTGGCATCGCCCGAATTGACTCCTGCGACACCACTCATTTTCGTATGGAACTGCAAATTCTTATAATTGTGGGCTTCGTCCACAAATAAGAAATCCACACCTAAGTCCTCAAACTCAAATTGTCGGTCTTTGCCACTGACTTTAAGGGCTTCTTCTAGGTTTTTTTCTTGTTTTTTGAGTGATTGTTGAAGTTGCTTATAACTTGACGAGCCACTTCCTGCATTAAGAAGCATTTCCTCGATGATACTGATTTCCTTTTCGTAAAACTCTTGCACTTTCTCATCAGACATCTTGATTTTCTCAAATTGGGTCATACCCATGATAATAGCATCGTAGTCTTGAGTTGCCAATTTCGAGATGAAATGGTGGCGGTTTTCCATCTTGAAACTCTCGCTATCCGCAATCAATACACGCTTGTCAGGATAGGCACGAAGTACCTCGTCGCCGAAGTTGGTTACTAAGTTTCTTGGCACAACATACAAAGGCTTATTGACCATACCTAACTCTTTCATCTTCATACCAGCACCAATCATGGTTAAGGTTTTACCCGCACCGACTACATGAGCCAACAAGCCACGTCCTTCTGACACCACACGGGCAATAGCATCTTTTTGGTGTGGTCTTAGCTCAATATGGCTCGCAAGACTTGGAAACTCCATGTGTGAACCATCATAATTCCTAGATAGGATACGATTGTATTGTTTATTGTAGATACTTTCTAATTCTTCTACTCGCTCAGGAGAGTTGAAAATCCAGTTTTTGAAATCCAGTTTTAGCCTCTCTTGTTTTTCACGAGCCAACATGGTTTCTTTGGGGTCAGTTACCCTCTTTTCTCGTGAAAACTCAGAATCGCTAGGGACAGTTTTTGTGATTTTGATTGGTGTGAAATTCAAACTAGCTTCCATAATATCTAAACCATTCATCTTGCTTGTGCCGTAGGTTTGACGGATGAGGTGGTTACTGACATAGCTTTTGCCATTCAGGGTGAATTTCTTTTCGTACTCATTGTGTTCAAGTTTAATAGAATGATTGATTTCCCACTCACTTAATTCAAAGACTTCCGATAGAAAATCCTCATACATTTCGTGTGGCACCCAAGGTGTGCCTATTGTGAAGTTTATTTCCGTGATAGATAAATCTACCGGTTGCACTTCCTCTAAAGCTTCTTGATTGCTGAGGTAGCGGACATTCCCTTCGCCTACTTCCTCACGTATTTCTTCGAGTTTGGTCTTCACATCTCCCGAAAGATACGCACTAGCAAGTTCCCACTCGTTTGTTTGTGGATTGTGGAAAATTTCTTTGCCCAATTCGTCAATGATTTCATCAACCTCTTTCGGATAGATAGACTGCATATAGTCCAAATCAACTTTTTGGAAGTTGTTATAGGACAAATGCAAGGCATCTAGTGCATTATCTGTTTGCTCGACAATCTTTTCTGGACGAATGGTTGGTCGCTCGAAGATTGGTGCTTTCTCGTACCAAACGAAGTCTTCGCCGTTCTCGTCCGTTTCCTTGTGTTCAATTTCTAGTGAACTCAAAAAAGGATAATAGTCATCTTTTTGGAAGGCAAGCTTTAGTCCTTTGCTGTGGATTGCTCCATGAGCTTTGGTAAGTTTGTCGTATTGTTCGTTGAGTTTGATACGTAATTCTTCGTAGGCATTCTTGTCAAAGTCCTCGTCCTTTTGGATAGCAACAACCGCAAGAGCGGTTTCTCTGAGCTGTGCCATTGCTGCGACACGCCCAACATAGACCCCTTTTCCGTACGTTCCATCAACTAATTCCATACCTTCGCCGTTGTGGTAATAGACCTTGCCGTCTTTTTCAACTAAACTATGCGCTCGGATAGTTTCGTCCCAAGGCTCTATAACGTTTACTTGCATGATTTGAGGAAGTACGACTGTTTCTTTCTTCATTTTCATCAGACTTCCAACTTGATAATTCAAAGGCAATTCCGCTTGGACAAACCGTTCTAAGAATGGTGCTTGTTCTTTGTCTTCAACAACCACTAGCGTTTGCCCTCTGAAGTTCTTCACTTCCAACTTCCCTAAAACATTCGCCGAGTTTTCAGTAAAGTAAGGATTAGGCTGCCTATCATTCGGCGAGCCTTTGACCCAGTTAACTGTTTGGATTGAATGCATTTCCTCCCGCTCAATCTCCAGCTGTGTTTTCTTTTGGAAGAACAAAACATCACTGGTCACATCCGTACCTGCAATATCCTTAAAGGCAGTGTTTGGCAAGCGGAAACCACCTACTAACTTGGCTTTTTCACTCATCGCTTGACGAATACGGCTATCTTTTTTGTCCATTGTTCCAGTGGAAGTAATAAAGGCAACCACACCACCCTCACGAACTAAATCCAGTGATTTTTGGAAGAAGTAATCGTGTATCAGTACATCTTTGTATTGGTCATCCGACAAGCGAATATCCGCAAATGGCACATTCCCCACCACCAAATCGAAGGAATGGTCGTTGAAATCAGTCGTTTCAAACCCTTGGATACGCACATCAGCTGACTGGTGTAGTTGCTGGGCAATCGCTCCTGTTAGGCTATCCAATTCCACACCAACCAATTCAGACTTTTCACGTAAATGTGCTGGCATAGCAGAAAAGAAATTGCCTGTTCCCATTGCAGGATCGAGCACTCGTCCACCGCTAAATCCTGCTTCTTCCAATTTCGCCCACATAGCCTTGATAAGCTCAGGGTCTGTGTAATAAGCAGTAAGGGAGCTAGTTTCTACTTGCTTGTATTCTTTTTCGCTCAACATCTCTTTGAGTTCTTCACGCTCTTTGGCATATCGTGGTCTTCTAGGGTCTAACACTTGATTAGCTAAACCGCCCCAACCAACATATTGAGCCAATATTTCTTGTTGTTCCGCACTCGCTTCCTCTTCCTCAATTTCCAAATCTTTGAGCAAGCGAATAGCTTGTAGATTGGCTTCGAGTTTCTCGCTAGGTAGGCGTGGATAGAAGTTTTCCGTGTTTTCAGGAAAGATAAAATCAAGTGGCAAATGAGAGCCAACATCTTGTGCATCTAAATCTTCAATCATTTCCCGCAAGTGTTCTCTTGCTTCTTGTGGGGAGGGAATTCCTTCCAAGTCATCAAACAAAGAAATGTTTTGAGCAGTATCTAGAGTCTGATTATCCATATCCATAACGTTGACAGACATAGAACGCAAGTAATCTGTTGCGATTACGCTGTCCCCTTCTTCCAAAGTTTTCCCTAATTCCTCGTGGTTGCCTCTTTGTTCCACCTCCTGTTCTGTTCCTAGTTCTCTTACTAAGTCATTACGAATTTCTACTTCCTTGTCGAAATACTGAATGTTGATTGCATCAATCGCTTCTTTCCAAGGCTGTAAAAAAGGTTTTGCCGCATGGACATTCACATTTTTAGCAAATTGGGGGTCAATAACCATACGACCGTCCTCAAAAAAAGCACGAGCGACCGTAGTATTCAACACACCGCCAAATTGCACATGGTTTAAGGAGAGTTCGTTTTCGTCAACATCTAGACGATACTCCGGCTCCTGTACACCCATTCGCTCATAAAGTTCTTCTTTGATAGCAGCTTGTAGCCTTTCTTTTTCCTCATATCTTTCTTGTTCAAAATCAATAAGTTTTTTTTCGATACCGTCAGTAACAACAAAGAAGTCATATAGCTTATCTAAATCATTAGTGGTCAGTAACTGCTCAATTTCTTCTTTTACCGAAAATTCATTAACCCAATCCGAACCATGCGCAAGTACCCCCTTAATATCGCCGTTTTCTTCATAGGAAAGCGACCAAGGACAAGGGGTTCCTTCTTCTAAATTATCCAAAACACCATTAGAGGAATAGACGAGCAAATGCAGCTGACGATTGCCCTCATCGTCCAACATGAAGCTGTTTTCGTAGCGTGCATAGGTATCATCTTCTGAAACAAGAACCAAATCGCCCTCAATAGAAAGGGTAGCTTCGATTTCTTCAGCCGAAAAAGCGTAGAGGATTTCTTCTTGTACTGTTTCTTGTACTTGTTCTTTTTCTTCGTAGAGTGTATGCAGCAACTGAATTTCTTCTTCTGTCGCTATACGCCATTGCGTGTAACGACCATTTTGAGAAGCCATCCCACTTAGCTCTTTTTTGACATCGTTTAATGAGTAATGCCTATCCGCATACCACATACCAATACGCCCTTCGTTCCCAAAAGTAGATTTGTCTGTCAGTTCAAAGAAACGATTGTCAGAAACAATGTATTGTGGAATTTCTTCATCTTCTTGGTTGAAAATCGTTGGGAAATAATCTTCTTTTTCCTCTTGGTTTTCAGAAATCTCGAGTAAATCAGATTGGTCGTTTATTGCGTGAAACTCTTTTTGCAACTCTCCTTCTTTTGATACAGATGAAAGCTCATGGATAACCTCAGCTGTGAAATTAGCAACCTCTAAGACATTGCTAAATTTCTTTTCGTTAACAGAGATTAATTCTAAATCGCCTTCGTGACTTTCTGACACAATGCCCAAAATCGTGTTTTGAGGAACATTCTCATAGGCTGTAGTAGCACGAGAGCTTGTCAGATTAAGCAAAGAGATTGGTACATGGACTTCTGGTTCAATTTCACGTATAGCCAGCAACAATTCCTTGTCGTCTGTTTGGATTGCATCTGAAAAGTTCATGCGTTGTGCCTGTTTTACCTCTGTTAATTCATTTAGAGTAAAGGAATCTACGTCAATTATCTTCTCAAGTCTGTCTAACACCTCCAATTTATCGAATGTTCGCTGGTCGTTTTTCAGGAGTATCCCTTTTTGATTACCTACTCCATTGACTACAGCCTCTAAAAATTCTTTGGCATTTTTCCCATCAAACCACAAACCTGTTAGATGGGCGAAATTCTCAGCACCAAACGTTACTGGCAATATTGCTAAACCGTTTTTGCCTTGATAAATATAATGGATTTTCTTATCCGCAAGCCGTTCTTTATAGAACTTTCCACTCTCATGTAGGACATTTCCAAATTTGTTCAGCCGCTCTATTTCGGAGCGAGTTGCAACATGATAACCTGTTCTTCCTCTTGTCATTTCAACGTTTTCTGTGCTAAAATGTAGGAAAGAGGAATGGATAAAAGAACGACGATTTTCTTCGTCAGGTAGGGCAGTGCCTTCAGGTTTTTCCTGTAAAGAACCCGAGTACCCTAACGTTCCTCTTTTTTTGTTGCCCTCAGTTTCTATCTTTACTCCTGTGGCTTGCACTTCTTCTGCACCGAAAACACCTGCCTGCACAGCACGTTCTAACAATTCTTCTATACCCTGCAGGTCTATGTTCGTTTCTTTATCCTCAACATTCGTGTTTTCTTCCAAAGTGCTGCCAGAATTTTCGACTGAACTCGGCAAGGTTGTCCCTGTTTCCCGAACATTTTCTGTTTCTACAAGACTGCCCACTTCATTTTTTCCGAACATTCCCTCTTGTTTTGGTGAAACGACTACCTCTTGAACTTCAGTCACTTGCTTGATTTCATCTTCAGTTAAAATCCCTTCCTCAACTGCCAATCGCAACATACTTTCTATGCCTTGGATATTGTAGGAATTTCTATCTAAATCATAAATGGTCCCACCTTCAAGAATTTCTTCCGCAAATCCACTAGACAAATCTAAGTCGGTGTACCACTCAATTAATGCCTCAGATAAGCTACGATACACACGGCTCATGTTTTCGTTGAGGTAAAATACTTCTGTTTTGTCAGGTTGTTCGTCAGAAAGCCAATTTGTCGCTTGTCCTTGTTGGTCTTCGTCTAGCTCATGAAAGGCACGAACAGTAAGCCCAGCTCCAGCATACATCTGTTCTAATTCTGGATGGTTCATGAACAAAACCTGCGTTTTTCTCTGAAACTCTGCTTTGGCATTGGCTGAAAGCTGAACAAGCTCTTGGAAAGAAAGAGGACTGTTTTCTACTTCTAGCTGCTCAAAATCAACGACAGGCACTTGCGGTTTTATCCTCTCGCCGATACGAAGACCTTGTTCTTTAACAAAAGCAAGCAAATCTTGTGGTGTTTTTTCGTGTAAATCGTCATTTTCTACTTCTTCAAAGGGCACGTATACTTGTTGAGCAAACTGTTCGTTGGTTTGTGTATGAATTTGACTTGCTTGTAAGTCTTGATTATTGGTAATCGCTCGTACTACTTGCTCTTTGACCTCGTGGAGTTGTTGACTGATGTGCGTGCAAATGTTTTCTGCGTACTGCACGGCATTTAGAAAATGCAAACGGCTAGTAGTTGTGCGCATTTTTTCTTCAACTGCCTGCAAACTCGCCTGTGTCGCCATACCCAACTTGACTTCCAGCGTGTATCGAGCAAGTAAATTGGCTAGGTCTAACTCATTACGGTTGAGGTACTTTGACACGTTCGAGTGTTGATAGCCATAGTTTGCGACCCCTGTTACATACTGAGCCAGCTGTTCATGACTATCTTGGATAGTTGCAACTTGGTTATCGAGCAGGGACAAAGAGCGAGCCAAAACCAGCGGATTTTCTTTCTTGATAGGCATACGCAAATTTCCACTTAATTGCGAAACATCAAAATAGGAAACACGTTTGGCATACCCTCTTTCATTCGCCTTCACGACTTGAATAGACTTGTTGCCTTTCGCTACATAGAAGCCCTGTGCTTTCCACTCATCAAACGTATGAACCATGCGTGCTTCAGGTTTTTGAGAGTGGATATAGAAAAAATCATCTAAGGGCATATCCGTGAAATACGGGAACTGCTCCAAAAAGGCACGTCTGTCTTCAAACGTGCCTTGCATGATATTCTGAATCGCTTGTTCTTGTTTATCTACCAACGCTTGATTTTCTGGGGATAAGTTCATCTTGCATTTCCTTTCTACATTGAAAATTCTACTTTAGCAGTAGTCTTCGCTTTCTTCATTTCTTTTGATTGCTTGCCGTACTTCTTGACATCTTCTTTGTCGATAGCCACGAACCCGTAGCTTTGGATAAGCTCATCCATTTCCTTTGGACTGTCCGCTTCGAATGCTCCAGCAAATGCGCCACTTTGATAAAGCTTGGCAAAAACCTTGCCATTTACTTCTTCTGCCTTGACTGAGAGGCTATCTTGCTTGCTTTCATAATCCTGTTTCCAGCCTTGTTTTTCTTCAAAAGTCCTTTCTACGTGCTGGTCTGACAACATTTCTCCATTTTGTAAGAATTCATTCCAGTCTTTGACCACTTGGTGTTTCATTGGGTTTTCTTGAGCTAAATACTCCTGAAACGTTCGCTCGATAAGCTCTTTTTCTACGAGTGGCAACTGATTTTCCTCAAAATACTTGTCCAAATCGCCACCTACTGCATCGAGTTTTTCTACTAGATTGCTCAGACCAGCTGGGTACTCCTCCTTTGACAAAGAAAACAGCCCCTCTTTTGCCACAGCTGCGACCAATCTCCAGTCAAGGACACTATGTTTCTCCGCCAACAAGCCTTTTATTTGCTTATAGTCTGCTTGTGGGACCTTATAGTAATCTGGAATAATATTCTGAACCAATGGACGAGCAAATCTGCCCTCAAAATATTTGAGAAAGCCAATACCTGCTTTATCGTTGTCGGTTCCGATATAAAGTTTGTCATATACAATGCTCTTGATATCTTTGCTATAACGCATGAAATTTGCTACACTCTCGAATTTTGTCGCCCCGTCAATCGAGTAGAACGTCGCATTGCGAATATCCTTGTTGAGCGACCAATAAGAAAGCATATCTATCGGACTTTCAAAGACAAACAGTTTATCCGGTTTCCCAATAGATACATTGAAACCGAAATGGTGTTCAGAATTTCTAGCAATCCCCTTAAATCGCCCACGCTCGCCATATTTTTCAGGGTCGTATTTTGTTCCCTGAATACTCGCACCGACAATTAAGCCGCTTTTGTTCCACGGAAAAACAATCTGGTCGTATTTGTCGCAACGAATGAACTTTCGCTCGATTAACCTATCTATCAGCTGCGCATCCAACTTCCGCTCATCCACTAAATAGGCTTTGACCTTGCTGAAATCTTCCTTTTCTCGAAAGAAATAGTCGAAATTTTCCTTCTTCACCTCTTGCATTTGAGCTAATGGAAATTCACCTGTAAGCAAGAAGTCCATGATATCAGGGAATTTCATCTCACTATGGTTTTTCACAAATGTAATGACATTCCCACCGCCTTTTAGCGTATCTGAAAAGCAATGATAGGAATTGCTCTCAGGATAAAACCGGTACTGGTTTTTGTCCCCTGAGCTAAAAGTTCGCCCTGTTTTCTTGAGCGTAAACCCTAGATTTGCCGCTACCTGAAGAATATCTACTTGTGTTGCCTGCTCGATTTCTTCTTTGCTGTATACTTTTTTTGCCATAATTCCTCGCTTTCTAGCTATCGTTGATAGTCGTTTTCTTGGTCGTTGATGATATACTGGTAATCTTGTTGATTACGTATGGTTTGCTTGAAGTCCTTGGATAAGGATTTCTTAATAGAAAAAAGCGATACACGAGGGGAATAAGTGTAGCTATTCCCTTGCGTATTCGCTTTTGTACTTGTTTGATTTCTACTTTCTTTTTCCTGTTCTGCCAGTCCTTTTAGCAAGGTGTTGCCTAAACGACTGTATAGTTCGTCCATTTTTCTTGCTTTATAGTCTTGACTTCGCTCTAGTTGTTTGTCGCCAACTCCATACATTTCTTGACGAAATGCCACCTCCCTATCGAGCAAACGCTCGAACTTCTGCATATCTTCTTGGTGGTAACGCGCAATGTAAATTTTAGTAAATTCATCAATCAAAGGTCGCACCTCCTTGAGCGCTTCCATGTTGTACTTCCATTTCCGCAAATCCCTAGGCAAGTGCTCTTGGATGATTTGTGCCTGCACCTGCAATTCCTTGTCTGGCACCAAAGCCATTAGCCTATCTTTTGAGCCAATCTTTTCACGCAGCAGCTCATTGAGCTGACCTAATTGCTGATTCCGATTCACAAGATGATTGGCAACCAGTGATTTCATCTCCTCTAAATGAGAAAGTCTCCTTGAACCCCTCCTTTCCCAACTTTCCTTCCCGTTTTCGTCCATGACCTTGATAAACTTGCGTGTTGGATTCGGCTCGACTGTCGCAATATGCACATGGATATTGTCCGTGTTGTAATGGATGGCGGCAGACCATACAGCTGAGTGTTTCATCGCTTCGCGCTCCAGTAATTTATTCATGGCAATCTGTACACTATCCATCAAGCGACCACTCGCTAAATGACCCGTTTGCTTGTCGTACATTCCATGTTTTTCAAGCCAATCATTATCAAAGGAAATCACATCTTGCCACATGACCGACTTGTTTTCTTGTGCCTGAATAAACTGTTGCTTAAGAACTTTCTTTTCAGCTGTACTTAAGCCATATCGGGTTTGTGTGAACAGTCCAGCAGTCTTATCCGGATTACTCATATACTCGTTATAACCGTCATAAGTAACGGCATTGAACTCGCACATCTTTTTGTTTCGCACCGCTTCCGTTCGTTCGACATAGTCAATATACTTGCTGAACACATTAGAAGACGATGCGACAAATTGGCTAGATAAAACAATACCAACCTTTGTCATAACACTCCTCTCCTTTTCTTCGTCATAGACTGTATCCGCAAACGAGCCAATCGATCGTTGACCGCTGTTTCAGAAACAGATAAAACCACCGACTTTTCTTGTTCGGTGGTTTTGGGTGGCGTGCCTGTTTGCAAGAGTAAAGCATTCATGGCTTCCAAAAGTATCTGCAAATTCTTATCTGTCGCATAAGAACGCAAGCGCCAAATCGCATCATATTCTGCCTTTAGCTCAGCTGTCACAAGAGTAGCCAATCGTTGTTCATTATCTAGTTGTTCTTTCAAGGCAAGATGTTCTTGGAAGATTTTCCTCGTAAAATCCGAATAGCTTTCATCTACACGTTTCTGGAAAAAATACTGCTCTAAAATATCGCCAGCTTTTGAGCGAAGATGGTATTGCCTAGTCATGAGAATACCCTCCTAGGTTTTGCTTCTTCTTTATAATCGCCACGTACTTCTTCAGGAAACCTTGCACGAGTTTCTGCCAAATTCCTGACTGTCCGACTAGGCAGTAAGCGATGATTGCAAATGTCCGTCACGCCTAAATCCATACACATGGTGTTGAGAACGTCCAAAATCAAACCAGTATTGTCTTCGATTGTTTCTAGTAGTGTTTCTTTGTTCGCTGTCTTTTTTAGTTGACCTAACTGTTTTTCGAGTTCTTCAGCTTTACGCTCAAACGCATACTTATCTCTAATTATTTCTTCAATTAATTCTTTGGCTTTGAGGTTGGGATACTGTTCTTTGTAGAGATAAAACTCGTCTTCAAAACATCCGCCCTCTTCATTGAACCTTAAGCCAATTTGTGTCATTTTTTCCATTCGTTTGTTTCCTCCAATCGCTCAATTAAAACCTGCATGAGTTGATTGTTTTCTTGAATGATTTGTGTGTTAATACGTAACACTTCGTCATACATTTTTTGTTGGTTCAGCACTTCGGAATGTACGGACAAATGAGTCAACACCTGCCGCAAATAATTCTCTCTTGATTGTTTGGCTTGACGAGCAAAACGGTCTAATCGTACGACCACTTCCTCGTCTAAACCACGTATTTTTAAGTCAGTAGTTGGTCGATGGTTCATCTACTTCGTCCTTTCTTTTGAACCAAATTTCTTCTAATATGTTTCTAATAATACACAAAATCTAAGAAAAATCCTGATAACAAAGGTCAAAATCTCGGTAGAGCATAAGGGAAAACTGCCCCCAAAACATGGGGGAAGTCGCAGTGCGACTTGTTTTTTCGTGGGGTCAGTTTTTACGTGTTATCTACCACATTTAGCCAAATGTGGTAGCGTCTTTGATATCAGCCGACAACCTTATGGTTGAGGCGTTTCTCAGGTGTTCACTCTTAGTATCGTTATCGGTAGTTCTTGATGTTTTTGCCATTGATAACAATATTCATCAGTTGATAACACCGCAACAAAAGGATTGGCAATTTCTTGTTATCAAAGAGTTTGATTAAATAACAACTCTACCTACTCTTGATTTCCCCTCTTTTCAATCGCATCGTTTACGACATTTATCTTATGCTGCACGTCTTCTTTTTGTTTTTCTACTTGCTCAATTTCTTGTGTAAGCGAAAGGATTTCTTGTGCATTTTGCTCCATTTTTTTCATCACTTCTTCCTTTTCAGCAGCTGTTAATATCTCCACATTCTTTGACATATCTTCGCCATTTTTTACCAAAATTTCGATTTGATTTTGGAAACCTTCTTGCTTTGCTTGAAACTCTTTTAGTAGATTTTCTTGAACCAAAATTATCCCTTGATAGTACATCGGTAAGTAGGCGTTTTTGGTTTTCGGTTGGAAGGTTTCTTCCACTTTTAGATTGTCTTTTGTGAAGAAAAACGGTTGGAAAGTCTTCACAAATCGACTGCTTTCTTGCGTTTTTTCTTGCATTTGCAAACCAATTTGTGCCACATTTTCAGCCACACCAGTGAGGAAGAATACAAAATAATCGTCTGTAATCTTTTGCGTATCTACAAGAAAATCCTTGTTTTTTTCTAAGTCTTTGGCGGTTCCAACAAGGTCAATAGATGGTGCATTGAGCGACCCATTATCGACCAAAACACCGACTTCTAGCACGCCACTATCAGTAAAATAAGTGGCGTGTTCCAGATAAAAATTCATCCCATTACCTTCCACACTTGAGCCAATCGGACTGAAAAAATCCAGCGATTGCTTAGGGATAAACCAGCCAAAAGCAAAGAAAAAAACAAAGCCTAAGACCAAACAAATGGAAATCAACTTGTAGCGAAAATTCAGCCTTGTTTGCGTTGAAAAATTCATTTTTCGTTTCCTTTCTAGTCCATTTTGGGACTGATAAATGTAAGACCATTCGTCGCAATTTGTGCTTGTGTAAGTACACGATAGTTCATCTGATACTCACCACCATAATTCATCTCTGAAATCAAAATCGAACCATCATCAAACACATATTCAACAAAAGCAAGGTGTCCGTATATCGCACTTGAACCTAATGCTCCTTTGGCAAAAGAAACCGCCCAGTGCTGTTTGGGTGTGCGTGAGGTTTGATGTCCGTTTGCTTGGGCATTTTTCCCCCAATCACCCCCATTTCCTAGATAGGCATAACAACTTTTTCCAAGGTCGGCAAAGCGGTTATAGACATACCACGTACACTGCCCAAGTGCATAGGCATTGCCTGCGTAACCTGTGGTCATCGCTTGGGTAGAGATAGGTGGACGAATGTATGTTTGGAAGTCTTCTGGTGGTTTGTTCTCGCCATTGATTGAAGGTAGTTCTTCTATCGAGCCATCTTGAATTTTTCCTAACCACATCCCTGCAGACTGTAAACGCATCGCATATTTGTCATTGGGGTTTCCTTCCCACAAATTCAAAAAATCCGAGACCGCACTTTCTAGTGAACCCTCGGATTTCATGATGGTTTCAAATTGGTATCTTCGCAATTCAGTGTCCCCATTCAAAGCAAAATCCAGCTGCAAGGCAATATCACCAATCGGCTGTTCTTTTTCTTTTGCATATTTCATAAGCAAATACCCACGCCCTGCAGTCCACTGCCCTAATCCAATTCCCAAAACGGGATGACCGACCTCGCCCACATAGTAGTTACTAGCAATACCACCAAGCAAACTCGCCCACTGTGAACCATAAATCCATTCAGGATTAAAGTTTTTCATCTGAGCTTCTTCAAAGCTGGCGTGTTGCAAAAAGTCTCCCTCATATCGTTTGGCAGTAATCGAGCTTTCCACCGTGAAATTTCCAAGAATGGCGGAAATTCCAACATCTGTCCCCCCCAATTCTTTGAGTGTTCGATAAACAATCAAACCACGTTCTTCAAGTGAATTGCTCGGGATAAACACTTCTTCTTTTGGCTGATTATTGACACTCAACAAAAGAAAACCCGGAGCCATTACCACACCGAAAACAAGGACAAACAAAAAAGCTGCAAGAAGTAATTTCAAAATCCATCCACGCAGCAATTTAGTTATCATACGCCCACTCCACATCGGTAATGATTTCTTCCGTTTTTCCACTTTGTGTATCAAGGACAAGAAAGATTTTCCCTACTTTCTTTGTCTTTTGTCTGTCTTTGAACGCCGCTTGAAAGGTGTAAACAAAAATGGTATTCTCCATTCCGTTTGACCGGTCAAGTAGCTCAATTTCGCTCACTTCTTGTTCCACCTCTCCCATTGCATTTTTGACTTTGTCATAAGCAGAAGGGGCAAGCAATTTCTCCACTTGAGTAAACTTCTCTTTATTGAAAGTTAAATAATAGGCAACAAATCTTCTGGCATCATCTTGAGAACCATCATAAGTTGAAATCAATTCTTCTTCTGGAACTTGCTGCACCTCGCTACTAGATGGAGATGTTTCATCTACCGTATGATTTTCACCTTGTGTTTCTTCAGTTGTGTTTAAGTCACTATCCTCCCGCTTTTCATCTGAAATCGGCTTAGAATTGTCCTGAGAAGCATCGGTTTCTTCCAAAATCAACACCTGTGGTGCTGCAGGTGCAGCACTTTTGTTTTGTTGATTGAGGAAGAATAAGACCCCACTCACAATGACCAAAACTGCCAACAAAAACAACATCTTTTTTCTTTGTTCCATATCCCTATACTCCTCCTTTAAACAGCGCCAATTCTTTTGGTGTGACTTCAAAATACATACTCAGAGGTTTTCTTGTTGCCCCTGCCATTATCATTTTTGCCCCTTCTTCCGCTGTAACCGTGAAATTGGTCATATCCTGATAATCGCTTTCTCGAAAATAATTATCAAAATAACGACGAAGAGTTGGAATAGAAGTATCTGACTGCTTCATGAACACTTTGTACTGGCACAAACCAATCAACTCACTCAAGGCTTGTCCAGCTTGAGCCATGTTGCTATCAGAGATATTATCCACTTTCGGAAACATCCGCTCAATCAACTGCGTTGCGAGCATATACCCAATGTAAAATTTTCGCCCCTCTGACATACCAATAGCAAAGGAAGAGGTAACATAAGGTTTTTTGAGGTTGAGATAGTTCTGACACTCATCTGCCACAATCAAGCAGCGTTTGATGTCCCACCAGTGTTTGTTACCACTCTCATAATCACTTTTTTCCTTACGACCGATGCGCTGGCAAGTATGATAGATGAATGTATTGGCAATGTGGAACAAACAATCAAATTCTGTCGTTTTGTCATGGGCTATCATCGAAATATCAAAGAACGCACACTGGGTTTGAGTCAAATCCCTAAAGCTAGTATGCCCCACAAAATACTTGCGGTAATTGTTCATCACTTTCATTAACAAACGATTGAGATAGGCGTAGGCTTCTTCCAAACTAGCAGCCATCCCCTCGTTTCGTTTGGCTCTACTTGTCCTTGTTGTCCATTCCTGAAAATCCTCAAATGTTGGATAGTCCGTTGGCTCAAAGTCTGTGAAATCTTCCACCGACCCAACAAAAATTCCCCACGATTGATAAAACTCTAACAGAAGATTGTTCACATCATCTCGCAAAGAAGAACTAGGAAAATTTGACAGAATATGGAAACGGTCAAGAGTTAAACCAATATGCTCTGTGAACGAAGCATCTCTATCCACTTGCCCCTCATCATCCGTAATGCTCGGAAAGACTTGAAAAAGATTGATTAGACCATCATTTCCTCCAAGTTTCATATAGACACCATCATATTCCTTGCACAAGGCACGAAACTCGCCAGACTTATCAAAGCCGTATGCGTGATTGCCACGATTGAGATGTTCCTTGAGGGTCTTTTTCATGAAGGTGGATTTGGAAGAACCCATCGTACCTGAGGCAAACAGATTATAGGACAAACGCATTTTATCCTTCGTGAACATATCAAAATACACCACACCGCCAGTTTGGGTGTGTCCTGCCAAAAAGCCTGTTTCATCATGCAGATACGTCTGATTGTGAGCGAAACTTTCAGAAATGGCTCTTGATTGCAATTCAAGCGTATCTTTGTGTATCGGCTCAAACCTTCTTTGTTTGTCAAAACTTAAAAACAAACTCTGCCAATCAAATTTTTGCCTGTTAAGATAAACTGCCCCTGTAAAGCCTGAATTGTTTAAATCCAGTAAAAGTGCATTGGTCTTTTCTTCTAATTCTTCTAGTGTGGTAGCTGTCAAAGTTAGGCGAATATCCATTTTCTTAATCGTTTCGCCCCGGTCTTTCATGTCATTCGACACCCCAACAAGCAAAGCTGCTTCTTTTTGATAATCCTCACGGTCGATAACCGACGTTGCATTTTGTGCTTTCGTCAGCATATAATCTGTTGACTGCTGCAATTTGGGCAAGTAGTTGATGTGAGTTTCTTGCTTGTAATCCACAGTTGTAATGACATTGGGACGAGAAGTTAGCTGATAGAGCCAAAAGTCACCCAAGGTATCAGGCAAACCTTGAATATGAACAGTCGTCCGGTAGTGGTTGCCAAAACGTGCATAATGCTCACCTACAAAGGAAACACCCCCTTGCGCTTGCGTATCTCGAACAAATAACTTGTCCTCATCCTTTTTTTCTTTGATAAAACGTAAAGCCATATTTGCCTAACCTCCTGTGTTATTAAGCGTAAAAATCAAGTCTTTGGTCATTTTCTCTGAAAGTTTTTGGAAATGGAACAACTCATTGCCTGCACGTAAGAGATGCTTGTAATGCTCCTCCAATTCCAGAATGGAAGTCCCATAGAGTACCATAAACGACTGATAACTGGTGTAGTGAGCTTCTACCCCTTTGAGCTTTTCCAACTCCTCACGCATTCCCTCAATTGCTTGCCTTCCACGAGCTTTATTGAGCTTATAGAGCGTGTACTCTTGTTGCCGTTTGTTGACCTCGTTAAAGGAAAGATAAATCTCTTTAAATGCGTGCGGATAATTTTTGTGAAATTCCCAATAGCGATTGGTTAGGTCTACGTATTCTTTTTCTGACAAATTGGTTAAGTCTCTTGCTTCCTTATGCAAAAAATACGAATATTCCTGCGTGCCAATCTTTGTAACGACTGCCCCATTTTCCATGGCGACAATCGGATAAACTTTCTCAGCACTTGGAAACAAAGAACGTTTGGCTTTTTTCTTCTGTGGCTGTGCTATTTGCTCACGCTGTAAGGCAATGTCAAAATTCATCATCTTCGTATTGCTCCTTTTCTTCTAGTGTTATTGGACTAACGACTGGAACAAACACCTGCCGTTTGGTTTTCCATACTAATAAGATGGCTTGATAGTTTCGGCAATCTCTTATCACACCACTAGGCAGACAAAGCCAAAAGCTCGTCCCTGTGGCAAATAAGACAAAGGGAATTTCCAACAAGCCATAAACCACCCCACGAAAAACAAAAGACAGCACAGCAATTAGAAAAATTGCCATGATGTGAAAGGCACTTAATCCTTTTTTCGTTTGATAAGTGTGTTGCATCCGTTTCGGTACTTGTATCATGTGTTTTCTGCTCCTTTACTTGTGGTATTTTTTGCCTGTGATAAGCTTTTAGCAATCGTACTACCTGCATTACCTACGGCATTCGCCGTGTGATAACTTCGGCTGTAACGCTCAGGGTCGATATTTTGAGTAAAGTCATGGCTTGCTCCTTTATAAGCTAAGTCTGTGCCAACAAAAGCAGTTGCCATTGCCGTTGCCTGCAATGCTCTACTAGCTGTGAGTGCTTGATTGTTTTCCATAGCTTGAATGGATTTTTGGACATTATCAGAAAACGCAGTACGTACCACGCTAGGTAAGGCAGTCGTTTTTTGAGGCAAGTTTCCAGACACTCTTGCTTGATGAATTGCTGCTCGAGTAACGGAACGTGGCTTGTGTTTTTGCTTGATAGCTCGATTATGATAGCCTTTAAGAGATTTAACCTGTTTGGCTGTTTGTCCCCATTCTAAACTTCCCTTCCTAACTTGCCCTTGTTGTAATTTGTTTGCTGCTTGAGTATATTGCTCATGAGCTTGTGCATGGATAGCTTCAGCATTTTGTGTAAGAATGGGTTGGTTTTCTTGATTGGGTGATAGTATGCCACTTTGTGCTTGTGTTTCTTTTTCGGCACTTTGTAAGCTTTGATTCCCTTTCAAATCATTCCCTAAACTACCCTTCCAGTTTGCCTTCCTGTTGACCGATGGCTGATTATTCTTGCCAATCTCTTCGCCAAAAGCAGACGTGTAACCAACAGCATCCATGATACCTTTTGTCGCTCCACCTACCGTTGAACCTGCAAATTTACTGACTTTAACTGGAGTGTTTGCCGCAGTGGATAGCCCTTTTCCAACTCCTTTACCAAGCATAGAAATCCCTCTTACCCCTTGAACCAAACCAGTCACAGAGCTTGCCAAACCACTAGTTCCTGCATCAATTCCATAAAGCTGCTCAATAATATCGGGACCTTGAATAATAAAAAAAGCCACTGCCAATTTCGCCAACACATTCAAAGGCATAGCGTAACCGAGCGTATCAATATACTGCCACATCAAAACAAAAATATTTTGCAGTAAAAACAGGGCAATAATAACAATCGCACAAGAAACCAACTTATTGATGATTTGCCAATTTCTCTTTCCTGAATGAATATCGGTAAAAGAAGAAATCTGTCCCCAAATGCTTGTGATACCCATTTCCATCATGATTTGGAACAAACGCCACAAGAGAAAAACCGACACAACTAACGCACCAATGAGCGTGAAAAGTATCGTCCAGAAATTCCATGAATATCGGTAATACATATCGTCTTTTCCTAAAAAGTAATTGCTCATTTTCCTCAAAACTGGCGTGCTACCGTAATAATCCAACTGAAAAGCCAGAGCTTCTTTTGCTTTATCAGACAAAGGAACAGCGTTGGGGTCTTTGAAAAAATCCCCCAGTAATTTTTGAGCAGTAACCAAAGTAGAGTTGATTTCTACCTTAGCAAAGTCCTTATCACTACTCAAAAAATTTGGATAATTCCCAGTATCTCCACCAAAAATCCCCGTGTTCCACTCCGCTTTATCCATCGCATACAAATCCGTCAAATTCGGGCGGATAATTTGTTGACTGAACGCTTCTGATGAACTCGCTCTACTTGCCCCTCGGACAAATTCGCTCAAATTGGTTAAGAGCAAATTCAGCGACAAAAAAAGAACGGTCGCCACCAAAAAGTTTTGAACCACTTTGTCTAAATCACGTTCTTTCTTGTGCATGATTAGTACACCAAGCGTTGCCAGACATACGCCAGCTACCATTAATCCGATAACCTGATACTTATCGGACAAGTCTTTGATTGGCTGATAGGTAGTAAAATTCAAGAACCTCAAAGCCTCCACTTGCGCACTAGAAACAGCATCTAGTAACATAGACAAAAGTCGAATGACCCAATAGCCGATAAAGCGAAGTCCATCTGAAAAGTAACTAGACTTGTTTAATATCCCATGATGCGTTTCTAAAAATGTAATGATTTGTGTATCATTCACGAATAACTCCTTTCCGCAAGACCTCTTGCATTTCTTTAAAGAGTGGTTGGGCATTGAGTGTATTTTTCCTGTTTTGGATGAAAAAATGCAACTCCTCCACTTTTTCAAAACGTTGAAACTCCACTGAAGTTTCAATGCCAAAAAGGGATTGCACTTCTTCTTTCCAAATTTTATGTGTGTTTTGGTCCACCACTTCTCGTATCTCTAAGGCTTCTGCTTGTGTGATAACAGAAGAATGCTCCGGTGTTTCCTCCGCCTTAGAGGAAGCATAAGCTTGATTGCTTGGACCAGCTTCCTCAATTTTCTTGCCCTCCACAATATCCAAAAGCAAAGTTTCATCAAGACGAAACTGACTTTTATCTTTGACTTTCTCCCGTTTAGGTGCCATTTGTTCTAAACCCTGCGTATGATTAAACAAATGCGGAAGATATTGATAAGCAAAATACATTTGCGTATCCTCATCCACATTAGCAAACACAGGATAAGGACGAGTAGGATTGCCCTCTAAATCCCGTCGATGTTTGGTTCGCATGAGCAACCACTCACCCTCACGCAACCGCATGGCTTCATCAGCCATCATGAGATTTCTTTGTTCTTCCATTTCGGTGTAGGATTTATCTCTTGCCAAAGGGTCTCCTGCTCGATTGTAGGTAATAATCGTGCTTTCACCCAATTTCTTTACAAACCCTTCCGTATCTTCCCAATCACTCGACATGATAAAATACGAATTCCCACAAGCAGCCCTCAAAGCTTTCGCTTCTTCGCCATACACCTTATCAGCTTGACCTTCAGCCTGATAGACCAAATGCGTCAGAATGCCACGTTCTAAGTTTATATTCATCCCACGACTTAATCCTTCGATTGCTGGCATATTCATCGCTTCTTCCAGAATGATACGTACACGCCGTTTGAGCTTACCTGTAGCCGATTTGGTAGCCGACTGAGCCAAAACACTAAGCAGTTGCGAATAAAACAAAGAGAGTAATAAATAATCACTATCATCACTATCAGGAAAAATGACAAACAAAGCGATTGGTTGTTCCCCAAATCCTAAATCCTCAAAATCAAACTCGCTACTGGTCAACAAATCTTCTAAGTCCATGCCCAAAAACTGTTGGAGCTTCGACAAGACCGTAATCAAAAAAGACGACCGCTGCTTGATTTCGGAAGTTCGGAAAATGGTGTACTGTTTATTTTCAGACGTAGCCAAATCAAACTGGTCAAAGTACCTGTCCATGAGGTAACTGCCATCTTCCATAGGTTTGCCCAAAATCTGAATGAAAGAAAACACACACGCTAGATTGACCCATTGTGGACGATTTTTTTCCTTGGCTAAACGACAAATAGCTAAAATCACCGCAGAAACAAGAGCTTGCGCCCCTTCTTGCCAAACAGGGTCTTTGCTTTCCTTATTGTGATAGACCTTGTAGGCAAAGGCTTTTGTTTGCTTTTCAGCAGAACCAATCTCTCCAGAAAAATAGGCTTTTTGAATGGACTGCAACGGATTGTAGCCGATAGAGTGTGTAGGCAAAATTAAATTAAAGCAAAAAACCTTATAATCCAATTTTTCCAGAAAGTTCTTTAGCCCTCGATACATAGAGCCTTTCAAATCGTTGATAACCATACTGTCTTGAATACTGGCACGAGCCACCAAGTGAATGAAAGGAATGGTCCACGTTTGTGTTTTTCCTGATTGCGACTCCGCCACTGCTCGTGAGTTGGTGTTCATCGTGTCTATATAGACCTTCTCTTGCCCTTGCACACGACGAACTGGGACACCAGATAACCCCTCGTAACGTTCATCAGACAAAGGAGCAACTGGATATTGAGCATCCAATTCTTCGTTGGTCGTCCACCTTGCTGTACCTTTAGAGCCTTTGTTAATATCCACATAAGCACGATACATCGTATAAGGCAGTTTCCAACCGACCAAAGTCGTGAATAACAAACTGAACACATAATACAACTGTTCAGGAAACCACTGACCGCCTTGATTGAGTGCAGGAAAGGTAAATAGCCTAAAAAAGTTCCGAATAAGAAACTCAAAATTTTGACCTACTTGTGCAAAAGCATCCATTCCAGAAACTCGTAACAGATTGCCTTGTACCTGCAGAAAGTGTAGGACATGAATAAAGAAGTTGGTTAAAAGAATTGCCCCCACATACATCAACACTATCAAGGAAATTCGTATGGGCGTGCCTGCTAAGACCTTCTTCCACTGTTTGTATTGTTCGTTCATTGCCCCTCATTCCTTGTCAACTGTACGGTAAATCGACCGTCTTTTGCCACTTTTGACTTGCCTACTTCTTTGCCTTCTTGGAAGAAAATCAATTCTTCTTCCTCATTTGCACCCTCGACACTTCCTGATAAAAGTAGCTGGTCTTGTACCGGTACATACGTTTCTACCTCCAAAGCAACTGGTTTGTCGCTAGTAGTAAAACGAACAGTATATGGCAAACTTAGAGAAGTTACGACTGGATTTTGATTGGTATGCGCTTGAGCAACAATAGGTGCTTGCAAAGTTGCTTCCTTGAGCGCATCAATTACTACAAATTTGATGAATTGAGTAGCAACCACCAACAAAAGCAAACTATAAGCCATACGAAAAGCCCAACGAAGATAAGAATTTTCCCTAAAAAATGGACTGAACGAAAATGGTTTTTTCAATGGTGTGGTTTCTTCTTCCTTCCTATCGGTTCGCTTTTCATCTTCTATGTTCGTGTTTTCTTCTGAATTGACCGAAGAAATGCCCACAGTAGTTGCCAATGGCTGTTCAATTTCCCGAACATTTTCTGCATCGAAGAAGGTGGCTACTTCATCATTCCCAAACGTTACTTCGGTTTCTTTTGCTTCTTCGACCGTTTCTCCTTTCCCAACCAAAGAAAGCAGCCCTTTAGGGTTTTTCGGTTCTTCAACTACTTTGCTCGTTTCTTGCACCAACTCTCCACTTTTATCTTTTTTCTGAACCAAAGCAAGTAATCCTTTTGCTTGCTTTGGTTCTGTCATCTCTTTTTGAACAATATCATCCACCGCTTCCATAGATTGCCTGAGTGCTTTCCCTAAATCATCTAATAGAAGATTACGTTCTTCTATCGGTGTATGTCCGTAGTATTTTTCCAATTGTTGTTCTGCCAATACCAAGATATTACTCGGCTGACCTTTTCGAATAGACCAATTGTCTGAAAAACGCTTGATAGTCCCCTCTAAATCCTCGCAGATGTCTAAACGAACAGTCACAGGTCGATTTTTTTCTTCACTGTAAGCCTGCAGTATCTCCAGTTTTTCGTTTAGCTGTGCCATTGTTAATGGATGTTCAAGGTCAAATTTCTTGTTCAACGTTTTTTTGTAACAGGTTAAAAATGCGTACATGGCTTTCTCCTTGTCTTTTAAAAAAGCAAGCAGAAGAATTGCCCTCCTACTTGCCAAACTGCCAATGATTAATTATTAATTTGCCAAGTTCCTCCCACTGACTGTACGTAGAATTTAAGTGCAGCCAATCCTAAAAAGGCAATCGCTAAACCAATCATCACATTGATTGCCTTGTCTTTTCCTTCTTCTACTTTTTGTTGATTGCCCCGAATGAAGTTCAGGGCAATCGGTCCAAGCATGATTGCTCCACCAGCAACAGCTAAAAATTGCGTAAAAGAAATGATCCAGCTGATAGCATTTTTCACTTTGTCGTCTGGCTTAAATGTATCCGCATAAACCACACCAAAAGGCAGAAACAAAGAAATAAGTACCGTGGATAAAGCAAGCCATGCGGCAAATTCCTTTTTCGTGCATTTCATTTTTCGGATTTGTTTTGTGATTGTGTTTTTCATTACGATTTTTCTCCCAATTCTTCTCGTTGTTTGTTTTGTTCTTGTTGTTCCAGTGCAGCAAACACGCTGTCTAAGTTTTCTTCAATGAACGATACATAAAATTCATGTATCAATTCCTCTAAGTCCACACCCAATTTTTGGGCGAGAAAAACCGCACGTTTTTTCGTGCGGCTCTTTTCACTCTTTGTACTCATGTGTTTTCCTTTCTACCACTCAATATAAGGCTCTCTCCTACGATAAACCCAAATACCACCAACTATCGCCACCAACACAACCCCTACAAGCATTAAGGCAAAAGATAGGGTTTCCCCCGTATCTGGCAATAGCCCACGTTTCATGCTTAGCGTTTGTTTGGTATCCTTTAGGTCTTCGTTGTGCTTGGCTACTTCTTTTCCATCTTGCATGACAACTTCCGACCACGCAAAAACTGTTCCTTCCGGATAATCCTTCGTGTTAATAGTCGTCATGCCTTGAAGAATTTGTTTTTCTTCCTTTATCTCTGTTTGAATTTCTTGTTGATAAATCACTTGCCCATTGGTCAACAGCTTACCTTCACGGTTTGTGTATCGTCTATCTGTCGTTGGCAAAATGATATGAAGTTTGGCAATCACTGTCTGCTTTTGTCCTTTGACAATACTATTAGACAAATAGATGTTGTCATAGGCTTTGATATTCTCCCCATAAGCAAAAGTTTGGGTCTTATCATCGCCTGTATGTGCTTGTGTTGCCACTTCTATTTTTGATACTTCAACTTTTGGCTCTTCTTTTTTCGGTTTCTCTTTCGGTTTTTCAGGAGTTTTCGGTTTTTCCGTTTCAGGAAGAACAGGTTCAACAGGTGTCAATACCTGCTTGCTGTCTTTCAAATCGGTGTTATGTCTAGCGACCTCCTTACCGTCCTCAGATACAATCTGCGACCAAGGGAAAATAGAACCTTTCGGATATTCACTAGTTTCTACTTCACACATTGCTTGCAAAGTAAGTTCACTATCCGTCACTTGCGCTGAAAGCAACTGCGAATAGACCACTTGTCCTGATTGAATAACCTTACCGTCTTTGCGAGTAAATTCTTTCATCTCATCAGGAAGAACCACGTGCATTTGAGCAAGAACTGTCTGTTTCCGCCCATCAACAACCGTATTAGAAAGATAGATATTGTCATACGCCTTTATCACATCTCCAGCTGTAAAGATTTGTGTCTTACTATCGCCAACGTGTGCTTGTGTAGCAACCGAAGTCTGACCTGCACGAACTTTGACTGTTTGCGATTGATTGTCAATATCTTCATCAATAGAGATAGGCTCTTTGCCTTTTTCATAGTCCTCTTTGGACGAATACAAATAGTTGTAACGAACAATATCCTTGTTCTGCAACTTATCCGTATCAATTTCCATTGCGATATTCCAAGTACCTTGATTGGTCTTGTTGGATAGCGTATGTGTACTTTCATCAAGAACAACAGGCTGTGCTGTATCATCTTTTTCTAACGCCTCTTTGGTAGCTTGTACATCTACATTTTGCGAAACCAAAAACCAATCCTTGCGAGTATCTGAAAGATTATAGAAAATATGGTCAATTACTGTTTGTTTGCCATTTGGTTCACTGACCTTTTCGCCAGTTTCAAAGGATTGCAGAGAAGAAATTTCGTTTTTCCCATTTGGTAAGTTATACAAGTTAAGATTACCCAAATTCACACTAAAGCTATCATTAGTCAACTCATTGTATTTCTTCACAACCGTTTTGATAGGCTCTTTTTGACCGTCTTCTGTAATCGTGAACGTGTAGAAAGAATTGTTGTAATCTTCCTCGTCCTCTGTAAATTTCACGTTGATAAGCAAAGGCTTAATCGCCTGAAAACCGTCAGGAACATTGATTTCTTCCATTCGATAATTCCCAATCG
>Ga0268261_10000386_pt1 | contig 27416 bp, 6 predicted proteins | sample TergutNc150P1_FD_190353 | JGI IMG/M metagenome (GOLD analysis project Ga0268261, IMG submission 190353) | Nasutitermes corniger P1 segment gut microbial community from laboratory colony in Florida, USA - Nc150 P1 (SPAdes) (version 2) | ecosystem: Host-associated > Arthropoda: Insects > Digestive... | reverse complement strand
TATCATTTCTACTTTTAAATTTTACCTGTTTTTCATGATAATGGCCCAGCCAGACCAAAACGTATAGGAGGAGCTACCTTTTATTAATACCACGTATCACTGATCGCCCCATATCCTGTGATCATCATTAGGTTAGAGGTTTGAGCTAGCTTTTTTAATACCACGTACCAACGTTCGCCCGTTCTCCTGTGATCATCTTTAAGTTAGTTTTCAGGTAGCTTCTTTTTCATACCACGTACCACTCATCGCTCCTTCTGCTGTGATCATTTTTAGGTTAGAGTTTTGAGATAGATTTTTTATACACCACGTGTCACTGATCGCCCCTCCTGTGATCATCTTTAGGTTAGCGTTTTTCGTAGCTTTTTTAATACCACGTACCACTGATTGCCCATTCTCCATGATCATCTTTAGGTTAGAGTTTTGAGAAAGCTTTTCTATACCACGTATCACTGATCGTCCTTTCTCCTGTGACGATCTTTACGTTATTGTTTTGAGCTACCTGTTTTTTTAATGCCACGCACCAATGATCGCCCCTTCTCCTGTGATCATCTTTTGTTTGGAGTTTGAGTTAATTTTTTTTAATAGCACGTACTCCCAATCGCCCGTTCTCGTGTGATCATCTTTAGGTTAGAGTTTTGGGCTAGCGTTTTTTAATACCACGTACCACTGATCGCCCTTTCCCCTCTTATCATTTTTAGTTTCGAGTTCTGAGCCAGCTTTTTTAATACCTCGTAAAACTGATCGCCCGTTCTCCTTTGATCATCTTTAGGTTAGAGTTTTGAGCTAGATTTTTCTTTAATACCCCGTACCAACGATCGCTCATTCTCCTGTGATCACCTTTAGTTTACAATTTTGAGCTAGCTTTTTTTTAATACCACGTACCAACCATAGCACGTTCTCCGTTGATCATCTTTTGGTTAGAGTTTTGAGATATCTTTTTTAATACCACGTACCACTGATCGCCCGTTCTCCTATGATCACTTTGAGGTTAAAGGTTTGAGCTAGTTTCTCAAATACCACTTAAACCGATCGCGCGTTCTCTTGTGATCATTATTTGTTTAGAGTTTTGAGCTAGCTTTTGTATAATATCACGTACCACAGATCGCCCTATCTCATGTGATAATCTTTTGGGTGAACTTTTGAACTGCCTTTTTTTAATACCAGGTACCACTGATCGCCCGTTCTCCTGTGATCATCTTTGGCTTAGAGTTTTGAGCTAGCTTTTTTTAGTACAACGTACCACCGATCGCGCGTTCTCCAGTTATCATCTTTAGGTTAGAGTTTTGAGCAAATTTTTTTAATACTATGTACCAATAATCTTCCGTTCTCCTGTGATCATCTTTAGGTTAGAGTTTCGAACTAGCTTTTTTTAATACCACGTACCACCGTTCGCCCATTCTCCTGTGATTGTTTTTAGGTTAGAATTTTGAGCTAGTTTTTCATACCACATACCACTGATCGCCCGTTCTCCTGTGATCATCTTTAGGTTAGAGTTTTGAGCTAGCTTTTTTAATAACAACGTACCAACGATGGCCCTTTCTCCTGTGATCATGTTTATGTTAGAGTTTTGAGCTACGTTTTTTATTTTAATATCACGTACCATTGATCGCCCGTTCTCCTGTGATCATCTTTAGGTTAGAGTTTTGAGCTATCTTGTTTTTAATACCACGTACCAGTGATCGCCCGTTTTCCTGTGATCATGTTTAGGTTAGGGTTTTGAACTAGCTTTTTTTAATACTAGGTAACATTGTCCGCCCGTTCTTCTGTGATCATCTTTAGGTTAAAGTTTTGGTGTAGCCTTTTTTTAATACCGTGTATCAACGATCGCCCGTTCTCCTGTGAACATTTCAGTTTAGCTTTTGAACTAGTTTTTTTATTACCACGTACCAACCATCACCCGTTTTCCTGTGATCATCTTTAGGTTAGAGTTTGGAGCTGGCTTTTTTAATACCACCTCCTACTGATCGCTCCTCCTCCTCCTGTTATAGTCTTTTCTTTGGTGTTTTGAGCGACCGTTTTTCTAATGCCACGTTCTCCCAATCGCCCGTTCTCCTGTGATGATCTTTAGGTTAGTGTTTTGAGCTGGCGTTTCTTAATACCACGTACCACCGATCGCTCGTCCTGTGATCTTCTTTAGCTTAGAGTTTTGAGCTAGTTTTTTTAATAACACATACCACTGATATCCCGTTATCCTGTGATCATCTTTAGGTTAGAGTTTTGATCTAGCTTTATTTTTTGATAACACGTACCGCCGAACGCCCGTTCTCCTGTTATCGTCTTTAGGTTAGAGTTTTGAGTTAGCTTTTTTTAATACCACGTACCAATGATCGTTCTGTGATCATCTTTAGGTTAGAGTTTTGAGCTAGCTTTTTTTAAGTACCAAGTACCACCGATCGCCCGTTCTCCCGTGATCATCGTAAAGGTTAGAATTTTGAGCGAACTTTTTTTAAATACCACGTTCCGACGATGGCCCGTTCTTCTTTGATCAGCTTTAGGTTAGAGTGTTGAGCCAGCTTTTTTTAGTACCACGTAACATCGATCGCCCGTCCTCCTGTGATCATCTTTAGGTTAGTTTTGAGATAGCTTTTTTAATACTACGTACAAATTATCGACCGTTCTCCTGTGATCTTCTTTAGGTTAGAGGTTTGAGCTAGCTTTTTTAAGTACTATGTACCACCGATCGCCCGTTCCCTTGTGATCTTCTTTAGGTTAAAATTTTGAGCTATTTTTTAACACCACGTACCACTGATCGCCCGTTCTCCTCTGATTATCTTTAGTTTAGAATTTTGAGCTAGCTATTTTTTAATACCACTTAACGACCGTTCTCCTGTGATCATCCTGAGTTTGGAGTTTTGAGCTACGTTTTTTTAATACCACGTACCACTGATCGCTCGTTCTCCTGTAATCATATTTAGGTTAGAGTTTTGAGCTACCTTTTTTAGTACCACGTACCACTGATCGCCCATTATCCTGTGGTCGTCTGTAGGTTATTGTTTTGAGCTAGATTTTTTAATACCACGTACCAATAGTCGCCCGTCCTTCTGTGATCATCTTTAGGTTAGAGTTTTGAGCTAGCTTTTTTAATAACACGTACCGCAGATCGCCCGTTATCCTGTGATCATCTTTAGGTTAGAATTTTGAGGTAGCTTTTTTTAATACTACGTACCAACGATAGCCCCTACTCCTGTGATCTTGTTTAGGTTAGAATTTTGAGCTAGCTTTTTTTAATACCACGTAACACTGATCGCCCCTTTTCCTCTGATCATCTTTTTTTGGAGGTTTGAACTAACGTTTTTTAATACCACGTACCCTCAATCGCCCTTACTCTTGTGATCATCTTTATGTTAGAATTTTGAGCTAGCCTCTTTTTTAATACCACGTATCACCCATCGCGCTTTCTCCAGTGATCATCTTTAGGTTAGAGTTTTGAGCTAGCTTTTTTTAAAATAACATACCATTGAACGCCCGTTCTCCAGTGATCATCTTTAGGTTAGAGTTTTGAACTACCTTGTTTTTAATACCACGTACCAGTGATCGACCATTTTCCTGTGATAATATTTAGGTTAGGGTTTCGAACTAGCTTTTTTTAATACTAGGTACCATTGTTCGCCCGTTCTCCTGTGATCTTCTTTAGGTTAGAGTTTTGGTCTAGCATTTTTTAATACCGTGTATCAACGATCGCCCGTTGTCCTGTGAACATTTCAGGTTAGTTTTTGAACTAGTTTTTTATAACCACGCACCAACCATCACCCGATCTCCTGTGATCATCTTTAGGTTAGAGTTTGGAGCTAGCTTTTTTAATACCACTTATCACTGATCGCTCTTCCTCATGTTATAATCCTTTCGTTGGTGTTTTGAGCTACCGTTTTTCTAATACCACGTTCTCCCAATCGCCCGTTCTCCTGTGATGATCTTTAGGTTAGTGTTTTGAGCAAGCGTTTCCTAATACCGCTTACCACCGCTCGCCCGTTGTCCTGTGATCTTCTTTAGGTTAGAAGTTTGAGCTAGTTTTTTTAATAATACGTATCACTGATATCCCGTTATTCTGTGATCATCTTTAGGTTATAGTTTTGATCTAGCTTTATTTTCTATTTTTTAATAAGACCTCCTCTGTGGGCTAGTGGCCAGAGTTTCTGGCTACAGATACAGGGGTCCCGGGTTCGATTCCCGGCGCTACCAGATTTTCTGAGTAGTAGTGGGTCTGGAAACGGGTTCCACTCAGCCTCGTGAGATCAATTGAGGAGCTACTTGAATAAAAAAGTAGCGGCTCGACGTCTAGGAAACAGAGATTAACGGCCGTGGGGACTCGTTGCGCTGACCACGTGACACCCCTCTACCGGCAAAAGTTGGGACTATCTTCGCCGACCGGCGGCGGCCGCTCTGTCGGTATAGTTCGTTCGCGGACTAAGGCCACGGAGTTTTTTAGTTTTTATTTTTTAATAAAACGTACCGCCGAACGCCCGTTCTCCTGTGATCATCTTTGGGTTAGAATTTTGAGCCAGCTTTTTTTGTAATACCACGTACCAAAGGTCGCTCTTTCTCCTGAAATAATCTTTAGGTTTGAGTTTTGAGTTAACTTTTTTAATACCACGTACCAATGATCGGCCGTTCTGTGATCATCTTTAGGTTAATGTTTTGAGGTACCTTTTTTAAGTACCAAGTACCACCGATCGCCCGTTCTCTTGTGATCATCGTAAGGTTAGAATTTTGAGCGAACTTTTTTTAAATAACACGCACCAACGACCGCCCGTTGTACTTTGATCAGCTTTAAGTTAGAGTTTTGAGCCAGCTTTTTTTAGTACCACGTAACACCGATCGCCCGTTCTGTGATCATCTTTAGGTTAGTTTTGAGCTAGCTTTTTTAATACTACGTACAACTGATCGACCGTTCTACTGTGATCTTCTTTAGAGGTTTGAGCTAGCTTTTTTAAGTACTATGTACCACCGATCGCCCGTTCCCTTGTGATCTTCTTTAGGTTAAAGTTTTGAGCTATTTTTTTAACATCACGTACCACTGATCGCCCGTTCTCCTATGATTATCTTTAGTTTAGAATTTTGAGCTAGCTTTTTTTTAATACCACTTAACGCCCGTTCTCCTGTGATCATCCTGAGTTTATAGAGTTTTGAGCTACGTTTTTTTAATACCACGTACCACTGATCGCTCGTTCTCCTGTGTCATATTTAGTTTAGAGTTTTGAGCTACATTTTTTTAGTACTACGTATGACTGATCGCCCATTATCCTGTGGTCATCTGTAGGTTAGAGTTTTGAGCTAGATTTTTTAATACCACGTACCACTGGTCGCCCATCCTTCTGTGATCATATTTAGCTTAGAGTTTTGAGCTATCTTTTTTAATAACACGTACCACTGATCGACCATTATCCTGTGATCATCTTTAGGTTGGAGTTTTGAGGTAGCTTTCTTAATACCACGTACCAACGATCGCCCGTACTCCTGTGATCATCTTTAGGTTATAATTTTGAGCTAGCTTTTTTTAATACCACGTAACACTGATCGCCCCTTTTGCTCTGATCATCTGTTGTTGGGGGTTCAGCTAACTTTTTTAATACCACGTACCCTCAATCGCCCTTACTCCTGTGATCATCTTTATGTTAGAATTTTGTGCTATCTTCTTTTTTAATACCACGTATCACCCATCGCTCTTTCTCCAGTGATCATCTTTAGGTTAGAGTTTTGAGCTAGCTTTTTTTTTACCACGTACCACTGATCGCCTGTTCTGTGATCTTCTGTAGGTTAGATTTTTGAGTTTTTTTTAATGTCACGTACCACTGATCGCCCGTTCTCCTATGATCATCTTAATTTAGAGTTTTCAGCTAACCTTATTTAATACCGCGTACCACCGAACGCCAGTTCTCCTGTGATCATTTTTAGGCTAGGTTTGTGAGCTAGCTTTGTTTTTAAAATCACGTTCCAATGATCGCCCCTTGTCCTGTGATCATCTTTAGGTTATAACTTAGCGCTACCTTTCTTAATACCACGTACCACTGATCGGCCCTTCTCCTGTCATCACCTTTAGGTTAGAGTTTTGAACTAGCGTTTTTAATACCACGTACCACTGATCGCCCCTTCTGCTGTGATTATCTTTTGGTTGGAGTTTTCAGCTAATTTTTTTTAATACCACCTACCCCTGGTCGCCCGTTCTCCTGTAATCATCTTTAGGTTAGTGTTTTGAGATAGCTTTTTTTAAATAACACGTACCACTGAACGCCCGTTCTCCAGTGATCATCTTTAGGTTAGAATTTTGAGCTAGCTTTTTTTAAATACCACGTACTCCCGAACGCCCGTAATCCTGTGATCATCTTTAGGTTAGAGTTTTGAGCTAGTATTTTTTTAATACCACGTACCAACGATCGCCCTTTCTGTGATGATATTTAGTGTAGAGTTTTGAGCTAGATTTTTTTTAAATACCACGTACCACTGATCGCCCCTTTTCCTGTGATAATTATTTGGTTGGTGTTTTGAGCTAAACTTTTTTTTAATACCACGTACCCCCAATCGCCCGTTCTCCTGTGATCATCTTTAGGTTAGATTTTTTAGATTAGGCTATGTTTTTTTATTACCACGTACCACCGATCGCCCGTACTCGTGTAATCATCTTTAGGTTAGTGGTTTGGTCTAGCGTTTTTATACCACGCTCACTGGTCGCCCATCCTCAGATCTTTTTTAGGATCGAATTTTGATAGTTTTGAGATTGTTTTTAATACCACTTACCACTGATTTCTGTATCTCCTGTTATCATCTTTAGGTTAGAGATTTGAGCTAGCTTTTTTCTAATACCACGTACCAATGATCGTGCATTCTGTGTTCATCTTTAGGTTAGAGATTTGTGCTAGCTTTTTTCAATACCACATAACACTGATCGCCCCTTCTGTGATCGTCTTTTGTTTATGTTTTGTACTAGCTGTTTTTTAATACCACGTACCTCTGATCGCCCCTTCTCCTGTGATGATCTTTAGGTTAGTGTTTTGAGCTACGTTTTTTTAATAGCTCGTACCACCGATCGCCCGTTCCCCTGTGATCATCTTTAGGTTAGTGTTTTGAGCTAGCTTTTTTTAATACCACGTACCACTGATCGCCCGTTTTCCTGTGATCATCTTTAGAGGTTTTAGGTACCTTTTTTACTACCACGTACCAGCGATTGCCCGTTCCTCTTTGATCATCTTTATGTGAGAGTTCTGAGCTAGCTTTTTTAATACCACGTTCCACCGATCGCCCGTTCCCCTGTGATCATCTGTAGGTTAGAGTTTTGAGCTAGCTTTTTTAATACCACTTACCACCGATCGCCCGTTCCCCTGTGATCATCTGTTGGTTAGTGTTTTAAGCTAGCTTTTTTTAAAAGCACGTACCACAGATCGCCCGTTCCCCTGTGATGATCTCTAGGTTAGAGGTTTGAGCTAGCCTCTTTTAATACCACGTACCACTGAACGCCCGTTCTCCTGTGATCATCTTTAGGTTAGAGTTTTGTGCTGCCTTATTTTTAATACGACGTACCACTGATATCCCGTTCTCCTGTGATCATCTTTAGGTTAGAGTTTTGATCTAGTGTTTTTAATACCTAGTACCTCTGATAGTCCGTTCCCCTGTAATCATCTTTAGGTTAGATTTTTGTGCTAGCTTTCTTTAATCCCATGTACCACTGATCGCCCGTTGACCTGTGATCATCTTACGGTTACTATTATGAGCTAGCTTTTTTTATACCACGAACCACCGTTCGGTCTTCTCGTCTGATCGTCTTTAGGTTTGGGTTTTGAAATAGCTTTTTTTATACCACGTTTCACTGATCGCCACTTCTGAGATCATTTTTAGATTAGGGGTTTGAGCTAGCTGTTTTTAATACCACGTACAACTGATCACCCTTTCTCCTGTGATCGTGTTTAGTTTAGAGTTTTGAGCTATTCTTTTTTTAATACCGCGTACCAGCGATGGCCCGTTCTCCTGTAATCATATGTAGGTTAGATTTTAAACTAGTTTTTTTATTACCACGTACCAACGATCACCCGTTCTCCTTTGATCAACTTTAAGTTAGATATTAGAGATACCTTTTTATACCACGTTTCACTGATGGACCCTTCTCCTGTGATCATCTTTAGGTTAGAATTTTGAGCTAGCTTTTTTAATACCACGTACCACTCATCGCCCTTTCTGTGATAATCATTTTGTAGGTGTTTCCATCTAACATTTTTTTATACCACGTACCCCCAATCGCCCGTTCTCGTGTGATTATCTTTATGTTAGAGTTTTGAGCTAGCATTTTTTAATACCCCGTACCACCGATCACCCGTTCTCCTGTGATCTTTAGGTTAGAGTTATGAGCTATTTTTTTAATACCACGTACGGCTGATATCCCGTTCTCCTGTGATCATCTTTTGTTTAGAGTTTTGACCTAACTTTATTTTTTATTACCACACCGCCGAACGCCCGTTCTCTTGTTATCATCTTTTGGCTAGAGTTTTGAGCTAACTTTTTTAATAACACGTACGTCCAATCGCCCGTTATCCTGTGATCATCTTTAGGTTAGGATTTTGAGCTACCTTTTTTTAATACCACATACCACCGATCGCCCGTTCCCCTGTGATCATCTTTAGGTTAGCGTTTTCGGAAAGCTTTTTAGTATTACGTACCACCGATCGCCCGTTCCCCTGTTATTATCTTTAGGTTGCACCTTTTTAGTACCACTTAAACCGGTCGCACGTTCTCTTGTGATCATTATTTGTTTAGGGTTTTGAGGAATTTTTTAATATCACGTAACATCGATCGCCCTATCTCTTTTGATCATCTTTTGGTTAGAGTTTTGAGCTAGCTTTTTTAATACCTGTTACCACTGGTCGCCCGTTCTCGTGTGATCATATATAGTTTAGAGTTTTGAACCAGGTTTTTATAGTACCACCGATCGCCCGTTTTCTTGTGATCATCTTTAGGTTTTAGTTTTGAGCTGGTTTTTTAATGCTACGTATGAATGAACGCCCTTTCTCCTGTGATCATCTCGAACCAGCTCCTTTTAATACCACGTACCACCGATCGCCCTTTCCCCTGTGATCATCTTTAGGTTAGAGTTTTGATCTAGCTTCTTTAAATATCACTTACAACCGATGGCACCTTCTCTTGTGATCATTATTTGTTTAGAGTTTTGAGCTAGCTAAATTATTATATCACAACCACCGATCGCCCTATCTCCTGTGATCATCTTTTAGTTAGTTTTGAGCTAGTTTTTTTAATACCAGGTACCTCTGATCGCCCGTTCTCCTGTGATCATCTTAAGTTTAGAGTTTTGAGCTAGCTTTTTTTAGTACCACCGATCGCCCGTTCCCCTGTGATCATCTGTAGGTTAGAATTTTGAGCATTTTTTTTACTACGTACCAATGATCGCCCGTTCTCCTGTGATCACCTTTAGGTTATGGTTTCGAACTAGCTTTTTTTAATACCACGTACCACTGTTCGCCCATTCTCCTGTGATCATTTTTAGGTTAGAGTTTTGAGCTAGTTTATTTAAAACCACGTACCACTGATCGCCCGTTCTCATGTGATCATCTTTATGTTAGAGTTTTGAGCAAGTTTTTTTAATGACGTACCAACCATGGCCCTTTCTCCTGTGATCATCTTCATGTTATATTTTTGAGCTAGGTTTTTTATTTTAATACCACGTACCACTGAACGCTCGTTCTCCTGTGATCATCTTTATGTTAGTGTTTTGAGCTCCCTTGTTTTTTAATACCTCGTACCACTGATCGCCCGTTCTCCTGTGATCATATTTAGGCTAGAGTTTTTAGCTAGCTTTTTTAATTCCAAGTACCACTGTCCGCCCGTTCTCCTGTGATCATCTTTAGGTTAGAGTTTTGAGGTAGCCTATTTTCAATACCGCGTACCAACGATCGCCAGTTCTCCTGTGATCATCTAGGTTAGAATTTGTGCTAGTTTTTTTATTACCACGTACCAGCGATCACCCGTTGTCCTTTGATCATCTTTAGCTTAGGGTTTTGAGACACCTTTTTTATACCACGTATTACTGATCGACCCTTTTCTTGTGATCATATTTTGATTAGGGTTTTGAGCTAGCTTTTTTAATACCACGTACCACCGATTGCCCCTTCTCTCGTGATAATCTTTTCGTTGGTGTTTATATGTAACTTATTTTAATAGCATGTACCCCCAATCGCCCGTTCTCGTGTGATCATCTTTAGGTTAGTGTGTTGAGCTACCTTTTCTTGAAACCACATACTTCCGATTGCCCGTTTTTTAATTATCTTCAGTTTATGGGTTTTAGCTAGCTTTTTTAATACCACGTACCACTAGTCGCCCGTTCTCCTGTGATCTTCTTTAGGTTAGAGCTTTGAGCTAGTTTTTTAATACCACGTAGCAATGATATTCCTTTCTCTTGTGATCAACTTTAGGTTAGTGTTTTTAGCTAGCTTTATTTTTTACTACCGCGAACCGCCGAACGCCCGTTCTCCTGTGATCATCTTTAGGTTAAAATTTTGAGCTACCTTTTTTGTATTACCACGTACCGACCATTTCTCGTCCTGTAATAATCTTTAGTTTTGAGTTTTGAGCTAGCTATTTTTAATACCACATACCACTTATCGCCCATTATCCTGTTATCATTTTTAGGTTAGTGTTTGAACTAGCTTTTTTATACCTCGTACCACCGATCGCCCCTTCTGTGATCATCTTTAGGTTAGAGTTTTGAACTAGCTTCTTTTTAGTACCACGTACCACTGATCGGCCTTCCTCCTGTGTCCATCTTTAGGTTAGAGCTTTGATTTAGCTTTTCTTCTAATATCACGTACCACGCATCGCCCGTTCTGCTGTGATGATATATAGATTACAATTTTTAGCTAGGTTTATTTTAAATACCACGTACTACCAATCATCCTATCTCCTGTAATCATCCTTTGGTTAATGTTTTCAGCTAGCTATTTTTAGTACCACGTACCACCGATCGCGCGTTCTCCTGTGATCATCTTTAGGTTAGAGTTTTTTGCTAGTTTTTTTATACCACGTACCACAGATCGCCCCTTCTGTGATCATCTTTAGGTTAGAGTTTTGAGTTTGCTTCTTTATAATATCACGTACCACTGATTGGCCTGCCTCCTGTGTCCATCTATTTGGTTATGGTTTCGATTTAGTTTTTTTTTCTAATACCAAGTACCACTCATAGCTCGTTCTCCTTTGATGATATATAGATTACAATTTTTAGCTAGCTTTATTTTCAATACCACGCAATACCGATCGCCCGTTCTCCTCTAATCATCTTTCGGTTAAAGTTTTTAGCTAGCTCGTTTTAGTACCACGTACTACCGATCGCCCGTTCTCCCGTGATCATCTTCAGGTTGGAGTTTTGAGGTAGCTTTTTTTAATACCACGTACCACTGATCGCCCGTTCTCCTGTGATCATCTTTAGGTTAATGTTTTGAGCTAGATTTTTTAATACCACTTACCACTGATCGCCCGTTCTCCTGTGATCATCTTTAGGTTAGTGTTTTGATCTACCTTTTTTATATCACGTACCACTTATCGCCCGTTCTCCTGTGATGATCTTTAGGTTAGAGTTTTCAGCTAAAATTTTTAATACCACGTACCACCGAACGCCCATTCTCCTTTGATCACTTTTAGGTTAGAGTCTTGAGCTACCTTTTTTTAATACCACTTACCAACGATCGCCCGTTCTCCGGTGATCATCTTTAGTGTTTTGAGCTTGCTTTTTTAATACCGCGTACCAATGATCGCCCATTCTCCGGTTATCATCTTTAGGTAAGAGTTTTGAGCTAGCTTTCTTTAATACCACGTACGACCGATCGCCCGTTCCCCTGTGATCAATTTATGTTAGTTTTTAGTTAGCTCTTTTTATATACAACGTACCACCGATCGCCCGCTCTCGTTTGATCATTTTTAGGTTGGAATTTTGAGCTAAATTTTTCTTAATACCACGTACCACCTTTGGCCCGATCTCCTGTGATCATTTTTAGGTTAGAGTTTTGACGTAACGATCGCCCGTTCTACTGTGATGATATGAAGGTTAGGGATTTGAATTCGCTTTTTTAAAATATCACACTACCACCGATCGCCCGTTCCCCTATGATCATCGTTAGGTTAGAGCATGAGCTAGGTTCGTACCACGTACCACCGATCGCCCGTTCTATTGTGATCATCTCTATGTTAGTGTTTTGAGCTGGCTGTTTTTTAGTAACACGTAAAAACGATCGCCCGTTCACGTGTGTTGGTATTTAGGTTAGAGTTTTGAGCTAGCTTTTTTAAATACTCCGTCCCACCGATCGCCCGTTCTCCTGTGATCATCTTTAGGTTAGAGTTTTGAGCTAGTCTTTTGAGTACCACGTACCACCGATAGCCCGTTCTCTTGTAATCATCTTTAGGTTAGAGTTTTGAGCTAGCTCTTTAGAATACCACGTACCACTGATCACCCGTTTTCCTGTGATCATTTTTTAGGTTAGAGTTTTGAGCTGGTTTTTTTTAAATACCACATACCACCTATCGCCCCGTTCTCATGTGATCATCTTTTGTTTTTGGTTTTTACCTAGTTTTTTAGTTCCACGTTCCGCCGATCACCCGTTCTACTGCGATCATCTTTAGGTTAGAGTTTTGTGCTAGCTTTTTTTAAATACTACGTCCCACCCATCGCCCGTTCTCCTGTGATCATGTTTAGGTTAGAGTTTTGACCTAGTTATTTTATTTCCACGTACCACCGATCGCCCGTATCATTTGATCATCTTTAGGTTAGAGTTTTGAGCTAGTTTTTTTTAGTACCACGTACCACCGATAGCCCGTTCTCCTGTGATCATCTTTAGGTTAGACTTTTGATCTAGCTCGTTCGGGTTCTACGTACCACTGATCGCCCGTTCTCCTGTGATCATTTTCAGGTTAGCAGATTGAGCTAGCTTTTTAAATACCACGTACCACCATTCGCTCTTTCTCCTCTGAGAACATCTTTAGGTAATATTTTGTCTAGCTTTTTTAAATACCTCATACTACCGATCGCCCATTCTCCTGTGATCATCTTTTGGTTATAGTTTTGACCTAGTATATTATTTCCACGTTCCATCGTACGGCCGTTCTCCTGTGATAATCTTTATGTTAGAGTTTTGAGCTAGCTTTTTTAAATACTATGTCCCACCGATCGCCGGTTCTGCTGTGATCATCTCTTGGTTAGAGCTTTGATGGTTTCTTAGTTCCACGTACCACCTATCGCCCGTTCTCCTGTGTTCATCTGTAAGTTAGAGTTTTGAGCTAGCTTTTTTAAATACTACGTCCCACCGATCGCACGTTCTCCTTTGATCATTTTTTATTAAGTGTTTTGACCTAGTTTTTTAGTTCCACTTACCACCGATCGCCCGTTCTCCTGCGATCTTCTTTAGGTTAGAATTTTGAGCTAGCTTTTTTTAAATGTTACGTCTCACCGATCGCCCGTTCTCATGTGATCATCTTTATTTAGATTTTTGACCTAGTTTTTTTATTTCCACGCACCACCAATCGCCCGTTCTCCTGTGATAATCTTTAGATTAGAGTTTTCAGCTAGAGTTTTTTGGATACTACTTCCCACCGATCGCCCGTTTTCCTGTGATCATCTTTTGGTTTAAGGTTCGACCTAGTTTTTTTAGTTCCACGTACCACCGATCGCCCGTTCACCTGTGATCATCTTTATGTTAGAGATTTAAGCTACTTTTTTTATTACCACGTAACATACAATCTCCACTTCTGTTATCATTATGTCAGGGTTTTTGCCGAGCTTTTTTTAATACCACGTTCCACTAATCGACCGTTCTGCTGATCGTCTTAAGGTTAGATTTTTTAGCTATCTTTTTTTTAATACCACGTACCAACGATCGCCCTTTCTCCTGTGATCATATTTAGGGTTGAGTTTTGAGCAAGCCTTTTTTTAATACCACATACCACCGAACGCCCGTACTCCTATGATCATCATAAGGTTAGAATTATAAGCTAACTTCTTTTATTACCACGTACCAACAATCGCCCGTTCTCATGTGATTATCTGTAGGTTAGAAACTTCACGTAACTTATTTTTAGTACCACCTACCACCGATCGCCCGTTCTGTGATCATCTTTAGGGTAGAGAATTGATCCAGTTTTTTAAATACCACATACCACCTATCACCCCTTCTCCTGTGAACGTCTTTCAATTAGAGTTTTGAGCTAGCTTTTTTAATACCATGTATTACTGATAGCCCGTTTTCCTGTGATCTTTATTTTAGAGTTTTAAGGTATCTTTAATACAACGCACCACTTATCGACCGTTCTCCTGTGATCACCTTTAGGTTAGAGATTTGAGCTAGGTTTTTTAATACCATGTGCCAATGATCGCACGTTTTCCTGTGATCATCTATATCTTAGAGATCTGAGGAAGCTTTTTTAATACAACCTGCCACTGATCTCCCGTTCTCTTGTGATCATCTTTGGGTTAGGGTTTTGAGCTAGCTTTATTTAATACAACGTAACACTTATCGCCTGTTGTCCTGTGGTCATCTTTAGTGTAGGGTTTTGAGCTAGGTGTTTTAATACAACGTACCACCGATCGCCCATTCTCCTTTTATCGTCTTTATGTTAGATTTTTGAGCTAGTTTTTTTGAATACAACGTACTACCGATCGCCCGTTCTCCTCTCATAATCTTAAGTTAGAGTTTTGTGCTAGCGTTTTTAATACCACTTATCAACAATCGCCCGTTCTCCTGTGATCATCTTTAGGTTAGCATTTGATTTAGCTGTATTTATATTCAACGTACCACCGATCGACCGTTCCCCTTTGATCATTTTATAGGTTGGAGTTTTGAGCAAACCTTTTCTAAAACCACGTACTACCTTTGGCCCGATCTCCTGTGATCATGTTTAGGGTAAAGTTTTGAACTGCCTGTTTTTAATGCCACGTTCCAACGATCGCCCGTTCTCCTGTGGTGATATTTAGGTTAGGGTTTTGAGTTAGCTTTTTTAAAATAACACGTACCACCGATCGCCCTTTCCCCTGTGATCATCGTTAGGTTAGAGCTTGAGCTAAATTTTATTCGTACCACGTACCACCGTTCGTCCGTTCTCCTGTGATCATCTTTAGGTTAGAGTTTTGACCTGGCTTTTTTTAATACCACTGTACAACGATGATCCGTTCACGTGTGTTGATATTTAGTTTAGACTTTTGAGCTAGCTTTTTTTAAATATTACGTGCCACCGATCGCCCGTTCTCCTGTGGTCATCTTAAGGTTAGGGTTTTGAGCTAGTTTTTTTAGTACCACGTACCACCGATAGCCCGTTCTTCTGTAATCATCTTTAGGTTAGAGTTTTGAGCTAGATCTTTTGAAAACTACGTACCACTGATCGATCGTTATCCTGTGATCATTTTTAGTTAGAGTTTGAGCTAGTTTTTTAAATACCACGTACCATTGTGATCGCCTTTGGTTATGTTTCTCACCTTAATTATTTAGTTCCACGTTTCACCCATCGCTCGTTCTCCCGTGATCATCTTTAGGTTACAGTTTTGAACTAGCTTTTTTAAATACTACGTCCCACCAATCGCCCGTTCTCCTGTGATGATGTTTAGGTTAGAGTATTGACCTAGTTATTTTATTTCCACGTACCACCGATCGCCCTATCCTGTGATCATATTTAGGTTAGAGTTTTGAGCTAGTTTTTTTAGTACCACCTACCACCGATAGCCCGTTCTCCTGTAATCATCTTTAGGTTAGAGTTTTGATCTAGCTCTTTCGAGTTCTACGTATCACTGATTGCCCGTTCTCTGGTGATCATTAACAGGTTAGCGGATTGATCTAGCTTTTTAAATACCACGTACCACCATTTGTCCTTTCTCCTGTGATCATCTTTAGGTTAAAATTTTGGTCTAGTTTTTTAAATACCTCGTACTACTGATCGCCCGTTCTCCTATGATCATCTTTTGGTTATAATTTTGACCTAGTATTTTATTTCCACGTTCCATCGTACGGGCGTTCTCCTGTGATAATCTTTATGTTAGAGTTTTGAGCTAGCTTTTTGAAATACTATTTCCCACCGATCGCCGGTTCTCCTGTGATTATCTCTTGTTTAGAGCATTGACAGTTTTTTAGTTCCACTTACCACCTATCGCCCGTTTTCCTGTGATCATCTGTAAGTTAGAGTTTTGAGCTGGCTTTTTTAAATACTACGTCCCACCGATCGCACGTTCTCCTTTGATCATTTTTTATTTAGAGTTTTGACCTAGTTATTTTAGTTCCACGTACCACCGATCGCCCGTTCTCCTGCGATCTTCTTTAGGTTAGAATTTTGAGCTAGCTTTCTTTAAATATTACGTCCCACCGATCGCCCGTTCTGCTGTGATCTTTTTTTGGTTAGAGTTTTGACCTAGTTTTTTTATTTCCACGCACCACCAATCGCTCGTTCTCCTGTGATCATCTTTAGATTAGAGTTTTCGGCTATAATTCTTTAAATACTACTTCCCACCGATCGCCCGTTTTCCTGTGATCATCTTTTGGTTTAAGTTTCGACCTAGTTCTTTTAGTTCCACGTACCACCGATCGCCCGTTCTCCTGTGATCATCTTTATGTTGGAGTTTTAAGCTACTTTTTTTTATTACCACTTAACATACAATCTCCCCTCTTGTTATCATCTTTATGTCAGGGTATTTGGCGAGCTTTTTTTTAATACCACGTTCCACTAATCGACCGTTCTGCTGTGATCGTCTTAAGGTTAGATTTTTGAGCTTTCTTTTTTTTAATACCACGTACCAACGATCGCCCTTTCTCCTGTGATCATATTTAGGTTTGAGGTTTGAGCAAGCTTTTTTTAATACCACATACCTCTGAACGCCCCTTCTCCTATGATCATAATAAGGTTAGAAATTTAAGCTAACTTCTTTTATTACCACGTACTAACAATCTCCCGTTCTCATGTGATCATCTGTAGATTAGAAACTTCACGTAGCTTATTTCTAGTACCACCTTCCACCGATCGCCCGTTCTGTGATCATCTTTAGGGTAGAGATTTGATCCAGTTTTTTAAATACCACATACCACCTATCGCCCCTTCTCCTGTGAACGTCTTTCAGTTAGAGTTTTGAGCTAGCTTTTTTACTGCCATGTATTACTGATAGCCCGTTTTTCTGTGATCTTTATTTTAGAGTTTTGAGCTATCTTTAATACAACGCACCACTTATCGCCCGTTCTCCTGTGGTCATCTTTAGGTTAGAGATTTGAGCTAGGTTTTTTAATACCATGTGCCACTGATCGCACGTTTTCCTGTGATCATCTATATCTTAGAGATCTGAGGTAGCTTTTTTTAATACAACGTGCCACCGATCTTCCGTTCTTTTGTGATCATCTTTGGGTTAGGGTTTTCTGCTAGCTATATTTAATACCACGTAAGACTTATCGCCTGTTGTCCTGTGGTCATCTTTAGGCTAGCGTTTTGAGCTAGGTGTTTTAATACCACGTACCACCGATCGCCCATTCTCCTGTTATCGTCTTTAGGTTAGAGTTTTGAGCTAGCTTTTTTTAATACAACGTACCACCGATCGCCCGTTCTCCTGTCATCATCTTAGGTTAGAGGTATGTGCTAGCTTTTTTTAATACCACTTAGCAACGATCGTCCGTTCTCCTGTGATCATCTTTAGGTTAGCGTTTTGACTTAGCTGTATTTATATTCAACGTACCACCGATCGCCCGTTCTCCTTAGATCATTTTATAGGTTGGAGTTTTGAGCAAACTTTTCTAATACCACGTACGACCTTTGGCCCGATCTCCTGTGATCATCATTAGGGTAGATTTTTGAACTGCCCGTTTTTAATACCACGTACCAACGATCGCCGTTCTCATGTGATGATATTTATGTTAGGGTTTTGAGTTAGCTTTTTTAAAATAACACGTACCACCGATCGCCCGTTCCCCTGTGATCATCGTTAGGTTAGAACATGAGATGGGTTTTCTTCGTACCACGTACCACCGATCGCCCGTTCTCCTGTGATCATCTTTAGGTTAGAGTTTTGACCTGGCTTTTTTTATACCACTTTACAACGAAGGCCCGTTCACGTGTGTTGATATTTAGTTTAGTCTTTTGAGCTAGTTTTTTTAAAATATTACGTCCCACCGATCGCCCGTTCTCCTGTGATCATCTTTAGGTTAGAGTTTTGAGCTAGTTTTTTAGTACCACGTACCACCGATAGCCCGTTTTTCTGTAATCATCTTTAGGTTAAAGTTTTGAGCTAGATTTTTAAAACTACGTACCACTTATCGCCCGTTTTCCTGTGATCATCTTTAGAGTTTTGATTTAATTTTTTAAATACCCCGTACCACCGGTCGCCCGTTCTCCTGTGATCGTCTTTGGTTATGGTTTTCACCTAGATTATTTAGTTCCACGTTCCACCCTTCGCCGGTTCTCCCGTGATCATCTTTAGGTTAGAGTTTTGAGCTAGTTTTTTTAAATACTACGTCCCTCCGATCGCCCGTTCTCCTGTGATCATCTTTAGGTTACAGTTTTCACCTAGTTTTTTTAACTCCACATACCACCGATCGCCCGTTCTCTTGTGATAATCTGTAGGTTAACATTTTGAGCTAGTTTTTTAAAATAATACGTCCCACCGATGCCAGTTGTCCTGTGATCTTCTTTTGGTTGGATTTTTACCTAGTTTTTTTGTTGCAAGTTCCACCGATCGCCCGTTCTCCTGTGTTTATCTTTTGGTTCGAATTTAGTGCTAGCTTTTATAAATACGACGTCCCACCGATTACGCGTTCTTCTGTGATCATCCTTTGGTTAGAGCTTTGACCTAATTTTTTTAGTTCCACGTCCCACCGTTAGCCCGTTCTGTGATCATCATTAGGTTCGAGTTTAGATTTAGCTTTTTTTACATACTATGTCCCACCGATCGCCCGTTCTCCTGTGATCATCTTTGGTTATAGCTTTGACCTAGTTTTTTTAGTTCCATGTTTTTAATACCACATACTATTGATAGCCCGTTTTCCTGTGATCTTTATTTTAGAATTTTGATCTAGCTTTTTTAATACCACGTACCACCGATCGACCGTTCTCCTGTGATCATCTTTATGTTATAGTTTTGAGATAGCTATTTTAATATGACTTATCACCGATCGCCCGTTCTGTGATCATCTTTAGAGGTTTGATCTATTTTTTTTAATACCACCTACCACCGATCGCCCGTTCTGCGTTCATATTTAGGTTAGAGGTTTGTACTAGGTTTTTTAATACAACGTATCACCGATCGCCCGTTCTCATGTGATCATCTTTAGGTTAGAGATTTCAACTAGCTTTTTAAAATACTACGTCTCAACGATCGACTGTTCTCCTGTGATCATCTTTAAGTTAGGGTTTTTAGCGAGCTTTTTTTAATACCACGTACCACCGATCGACCGTTCTGCTATGATCATATTTAGGTTAGGTTTCTTAGCTAGCTTTTTTAATACCACATACCACCGAATGCCCGTTCTCCTATGATCATCTTTAGCTTAGTGTTTTAAGCTACCTCTTTTTTATTACCACGTACCAACAATCGCCCGTTCTCCTGTGATCATTTTTAGGTTAGCAATTTGGCCTACCTTTTTTAATACCACGTACCACCGATAGCCCGTTCTGTGGTCATCTGTGGGGTAGAGTTTTGAGCCAGTTTTTTAATACCACGTACCAACGATTGCCCTTTTTCCTATGATTATCTTTATGTTAGAGTTTTGAGCTACCTTTTTTTTAGTACAACGTACCACCTATCGCCAGTTCTCCTGTGATCATCTTCAGGTTAGTGTTTTGAACTGCCTTTTTATAATACCACGTACCAACGATCGCCCGTTCTCCTGTGATGATCTTTAGGTTAGATTTTTCAGCTAGCTTATTTTAATACCATGTACTACTGATCGTCCGTTCTCCTGTAATTATCTTTAGGTTAAAGTTTCGAGCTAGCTTTTTTAAAACCACGTACCAACGAAATCCCGTTCTCCTGTGATCATCTGCAGGTTAGAGTTTTGAGCTGGATTTCTTTTAATACCACGTACCAAAAATCGCCCGTTCTGCTGCGATCATCTTTAGTTTAGAGTTTCGAGCTGGATTTCCTTAATACCACGTTCCACTGATATTCCGTTCTCCTGTGATTATCTCTAGGTTACAATTTTGAACTAGCTTTTTTAATACCACGTACCACCGATCGCCCGTTCTTCTTTGATTATCTTTCTGTTACATTTTTGAGCTAGTTTTTTTTAGTACCACTTATCGCCGATCGTACTTTCTCTTGTGATCATCTTTATATTTGAGTTTTGAGCTTCCCTATTTTTAATACCAATTACCACTTATCCGCCGTTCTCCTGTGATCATCTTTACGTTAGAGCTTTGAGCTATTTTTTATACCAATTGCTACTGTTTGCCCGTTCTCCTGTTGTCATCTTTTTGTTGGATTTTATAGCTAAGTTTTTCTATACCTCGCATAACTGATCGCCCCTTATCCTTTGATCACCTTTAGGTTACACTTTTGAGTTATCTTTATTATACCACGTACCACATTTCGCCCGTTCTCCTGTGATCATCTTTAGGTTAGAGTTTTGATGTAGCTTTTTTTCGTACCGTATACCTCCGATCGCCCATTCTCCTGTGATCATCTTTATGATAGAGTTTTGAGATAGCTTTTTTAATACCACGAACTATTGATATCCCGTTTTCGTGTGATCTTTATTTTAAAATTTTGAGGTACCTGTATGAATTCCACGTACCACCGTTCCACCGTTCTGCTGTGATCATCTTTAGGTTATAATTTTGAGATAGTTTTTTTAATATGACATATCACCGATCGCCCGTTCTCCTGTGATCATGTTTAGAGTTTTGAGCTACCTTTTTTTAATACCACCTACCACCGATCGCCCGTTCTCCTGGAATCATCTTTAGGTTAGAGGTTTGCACTAGTTCTTTTAATACCACGTACCACTGATCGCCCGTTCTCCTGTCATATTCTTTAGGTTATAGTTTTGTGATAGCTTTTTTAATATGACGTTTGACTTATTGCCCGTTCCGTGATCATTTTTAGGTTGGAGTTTAGAGCTAGCTTTTTTAATACCACCTGCCACCGATCGCCTGGTCTCCTGTGATCATCTATAGGTTAGAGTTTGAACTAGCTTTTTTAATACCACGTACCACCGATCGCCCAATCTCTTGTGATAATCGTTATGTTAGAATTTTGAGCTAACTTTTTTTAATACTACGATCCAGTCGTCGCACGTTCTGCTTTGATCATCTTTAGGTTAGAGTTTTTAGCTAGTTTTTCAATACCACGTCCCAACGATCGACCGTTCTTCTGTGATCTTCTTAAGTTTACAGTTTAGAGGTATCTTTTTTTAATACCACGTACCAACGATCGCCCGTTCTCCTGTGATCATGTTTAGGGTAGTTTTGAGCGAGCTTTTTTAATACTACGTACCACAGATCGCCCGTTCTCCTGTGATCATTTTTCTGTTAGAGTTTTAAGCTAACTTTTTTTAATTACCACGTTACAACAATCGCCAATTGTACTGCGAAAATGTTTAGTTTATTACTAAGAGCTAGTTTTTTAAATAAGACCTATCTTTTTTACTACCACGTACCACCGATCGCCCGTTCTCTTGTGATCATCTTTAGGTTAGAGTTTGACCCAACAATATTTTTAATGCCACGTACCACTGATGGCCCGTTCTGCTGTGATCATCTTTAGGTTAGAGTTTTAAGCTACCTTTTCTTAATACCACGTGCCACTGATCGCCCTTTCTCCTGTGATCATTTTTAGGTTAACATTTTGAGCTAGTTTTTATTGATACCACGTACCACTGAAATCCGTTCTCCTGTGAACTTCTTTATTTTAGACTTTTGATCTAGCTTTTTTAATACCACGTACCACTGAACGTCTATTCCCTTGTGATCATCTTTAGGTTAGTTTCGACCTACGTTTTTTAATACTACGTACCACTGATCGCCCCTTCTCCTGTGATCATCTTTATGTTAGTGTTTTGAGCTACCTTTCTTTAATACCACGTGCATATTAACTACCGTTCTCCGGTGATGTTCTCCTTTCATCATTTTAATGTTAGAGTTTTGAGCTATCTTTTTTTTAATTCCACGTACCAACAATCTCCCGTTCTCATGTGATTACCTTTAGGTTAGAGATTTGACCTAACTTTTTTAATACCACGTATGATCAATCGATCTTTCTTCTGTGCTCATCTTTAGGTACGAGTTTTGAGCTACCTTTTATTAATACCACGCACCACCGATCGCCCGTTTTGTGATAATCTTTAGGTTAGAGTTTAGAGTTAGCTTTTTTAATACCACGTACTAACGAACGCCCGTTCTCCTGTGATCATCCTTAGGTTAGAGTTTTCAGCTTGTCTTATTTAATACCACGTACCACACATCGCCCGTTCTGCTGTGATCATTTTTAGGTTAGTGTTTTGGGCCGTATTTTTGTTACCACGTTCCAACGAATGCCCGTTCTCCTGTGATAATCTTTAGGTTAGAGATTTGAGCTAGCTTTTTTATTACCACAAACTATCGATCGCCCGTTCTTCTATGATGCTCTTTAGGTTAGAATTTTGAGCCAGCATTTTGTAAAACCACGTAAAACTGATCGCCCTTTATCCTGTCATCATCTTAGGTTAGGGTTTAATGCTAGCTTTTTTTGTATACCACGCACCACTGATCGGCGGTTCTCCTGTAATCACCATTGGGTTAGAGTTTTGTGCTAGCTTTTTTTAATTCCACGTACCAACGATCGCCCCTTACCTGTGATATTTTTTAGGTCAGAGTTTTTAGGTCAGAGTTTTAGCTAGTTTTTTTAATACCACGTATGAACGATCGCCCGTTCTGACATATTTAAGTTAGGGTTTGGTGCTACCTTTTTTAGTACCACGTACCAACGATCGACCGTCCTCCTGTGATCATTTTTATTTTAGAGTTTTGAGCTACCTTTTTTATTACCACGTACCACCGATCGCCGGTTTTCCTGTGATCATCTTTAGGTTACAGTTTTGATCTAGCTTCTTTAATACCACGTACCAACGATTGACCGTTCCCCTGTGATCATCTTTGGGTTAGAATTTTGTGCTTGCTTTTTTTAATACCACGTTCCAACGATCGACCGTTCTCCTATGGTCATTTTTGTTAGAGTTTCGAGCCATTTCTTTAATAACACATACCAAGGAACGACCGTTCTCCTGTGATCATCTTTAGGGTAGAGTTTTGAGCTAGCTTTTTTTATACCACGTACCAACGATAGACCGTTCTCCTGTGATCATCTTTATGTTAGAGTTTTGGGCTAACTCTTTTTTATTAACACATACAAAACGTCCGTCTGTTCTCCTGTGATCATCTTTTGGTTAGTGTCTTGAACTAGTTTTTTTGAATAAAACATACCACCGATCGCCAGTTCTGTGATCATCTTTAGGTTAGATTTTTTAGCTAACTTGTTTAATACCAATTACCAACGATCTCCCGTCCTACTGCGATCATCTTTAGGTAAGAGTTTTGAGCTACCTTTTTGTAAATCCTCGTAACAACGATCGCCCTTTCTCCTTTGATCATTTTTATGTTACAATTTTGAGATATCTTTTTAATTCCACGTACCAACAATCGCTCGTTCTCCTTTGATCATCTTTAGATTTGAGTTTGTGAGCTAACTTTTTTAATACCACGTACCAACGATCGACTTTTCTGCTGTGCTCAACTTTAGGTTAGATTTCTGGGCTAGCTTTTTTTTAATACCACGCACCACCGATCGCCCGTTCTGTGATCATTATTAGGTTAGATTTTTGAGAAGGCTTTTTAATACCACGTACCAACGTTCGCCCGTTCTCCTGTGATCATCTTTAGGTTCGTGTTTTGAGCTTGCCTTTTTTAATGCCGTGTACCACCGATCGCCCGATCTCCTGTGATCATCTTTAGTTTAGAATTTTGAGCTGGATTTTTTTTACCACGTACCAACCTTCGCCCAATTTCCTGTGATAATCTTTAGATTAGTGTTTTAAGCTAGCTTTTTTTAATACCACATATCAACCTTCTCCCGTTCTCCTATCATCCTCTTTAGGTTAGATTTTGGGATAGCTGTTTTAATTCCACGTACCACTTATCGCCCGTTCTGTGATCATCTTGAGTTTAGAATTTTGAGCTAGATTTTAATAACCCGGACCACTGATCGACCGTTCCCCTGTGATCATCTTTAGGTTAGAAATTTGAGCTACCTTTTTTAATACAACGTATCGCACATCGCCTGTTCCCCTGTGATCATCTTTAGTTTAGTGTTTTGAGCTAGATTTTTTTAATACCACGTACCTCTGTTTGCACTTTTTCCTGTGATCATCTTTAGGTTAGAGTTTTGAGCTACCTTTTTTTAATACCACGTAAATCGATCGCCCATTCTCCTGTGATCTTCTTTAGGTTATAGGTTTGAGCTAGCTTTTTTAATACAAGGTACCACCTATTGCCCGTTCTCCTATGATCAACTTTATGTTAGAATTTTGGTCTACTTTTTTCAATACCATATACCACCTATCGGCCGTTCTGCTGTATTCATCCTTAGGTTAGATTTTAGAGCTAGCTTTTTTTAATACCACATACCACCGATCGCCGGTTCTCTTGTGGTCATCTGTAGGTTAGTTTGACCCAGCATTTTTTGAATACCACTTTCCACTGATTGCCCGTTCTCCTGTGATAATCTTTATGTTAGTGTTTTGAGCTAGATTTTTTAATGCCACGTACCATTGATCGCCCGTTCTCATGTTATCTGTATTTTAGAGTTTGGAGTTTGCTTTTTCTTGACACCACGTACCACTGATCGCCCTTTCCCCTCCCAGCATTTGTAGTTTAAAGTTTTGAGCTAACTTTTTTAATACCACGTACCACTGATCTCCGTTCTGTGAACTTCTTTATTTTATGGTTTTGATCTACCTTCCCTTAATACCACGTACCAAGGATCTCCCGTTCTCCTGTGATCATCTTTAGGTTAGAGTTTATTTTTAGCTTGTATAATACCACGTACCAATGAACGTCCGTTCTCCTGTGATCTACTTGAGGTTAGATAATGGAGCAAGCTTTTTTTATAACCACGCACCACTGTTGGCAGTTGTCTTGTGTTCTTTTTGGGTTAGAGTTTTTAGCTAATTTTTTAAATATTTCGTGTTACCAGTGATCGCCCGTTCTACTGTGATCATTTTTAGGTTAGTGTTTTGAGCTAGCTTTTTTTAATACCACGTGCATATTAACTTCCGTTCTCCGGTGATGATCTTTAGGTTAGGGTTTTGAGCTAGCATTATTTAATACCACGTACCGCTTATCGCCCGATCTCCTGTGATCATCTTTAGGTTACAGTTTTGAGCTAGCTTTTTTAATACCACGTACCAACGATCGCCCATTTATCCTGTGATCATCTTTAGGTTAGAGTTTCGAGATAGCTATTTTTAAATACACGTACCCCTTATCTCCAATTCGGTTAGAATTTTGAGGTTGTTTTTTATTACTACGTACCACTGATCGACCGTTCCGCTGTGACCATCTTTAGGTTAGAGTTTTGAGCCTGTTTTGTTTAATACCTCGTACCACTGATCGCCCGTTCTCGTGAGATCATCTTTTGGTTAGTTTTGAGCTAGCTTTTTTTTAATACCATGTACCAACGATCGCCCATTTATCCTGTGATCATCTTTATGTTAGAGTTCCGAAATATACCTATATACACGTACCACTTACCTCCAGTTCTCCTGTGATCTTTAGGTTAGAGGTTTGATCTAGTTTTTTTAATACCACTTACCACTGATCGCCCGTACTCTGGTTTTCTTTAGATTAGTGTTTTGAGCTAGCTTTTCCTTCATTACCACGTACCTACGATCTCCCGTTTTCTTGCGATGTTTAGGTTAGAGTTGAGGTAGTTTTTTTTAATACTACGTACCTCCGATCGCCAGTTCTCCTGTGATCATGTTTAGGTTAGAGTTTTGAGCTACCTTTTTTAATACCAAGTAACTCCGATCCCCCGACATACAATCATCATCTTTACGTAAGTGTTTTGTGATAGCTCTAATTTCATACAATGTATCACTGATCGCCCGTCCTCCTGTGATATTCATTAGTTTAAAATTCTGAGCTAGCTTCATTTAATACCACGTACCACCGATCGCCCGTTCTCCTGTGATCATCTTTAGGTTAGAGATTTTGCTATTTTTTAATACCACGTACCAACCATCGCCCATTTATCCTTTGATTATCTTAAGGTTAGTGTTTTGAGATACCTTTTTTTAATACACGTACCACTTACCTCCCGTTCTCCTGTGACCATATTTAGTCTTTTGAGGTAGCTATTTCTTCAGTACCACGTACCAACGATCGCCCATTCTCCTGTGATCATCTTTAGGTTAGAGTTTTGAGCTAACTTTTTTAATACCACGTGTAACCGTTCGCCCCTTTTCCTGTCATTATCTTTAGTTTATTGTTTTGAGCTAGCGTTGCTTTTAATACGAGGGTCGTAGGGAAAGTCGTGAGCAACAATGTTTTGTAAAGTAACATGCTTTAGTATTGACAAACCAAATACACCACCTTAATCTACATAACTTTCTTTATTTTTCCACATAATCGCCACTTTTTTGTACACATTTCTCCCAGCGTTCTGGAAGTTTGAAAATTCCCCTGCGGTAGAACTCCGTTCCAGCCATCCGAAGACACTGACGCACTGCTTTCTGAATTGCCTCCGTTGTCTCATACCGTTGTCCACGCAGCTGATCCTTCACAAATCCGAAAAGATGGTAGTCGGAGGGTGCCAGATCAGGGCTATAGAAGGGGTGTGGAAGAACTTCCCTCCCCATCTTTGCAATTGCTTACGATGTGAGGCGAGCGGCGTGGGGGCGAGTGTTGTCATGCAGGATGATGCTGTTTCGTTCCGGACGTTTATCGCGCAATGCACGACGGAGCTTGTGCAGTGTCTGGACATAACGAGCAGCAGTGATGGTTTGCCCACCTTCCAGGAATTTGGCCAAAATCAACCCCTCTGCATCCCAGAAGACTGTGCCCATCACCTTCGCAGCTGATGGCACTGTCTTTGCCTTATTTTCTGATGGAGAATGCAAATGGTGCCATTCCATAATCTGCCGTTTCCTTTCAGGCTCGAAATAGTGAAACCAGCTTTCTTCACCTATCACAATACTGAGCAAAAATCATCGCCTTCGTGCCGATATTTCTGCAGCAGTTCTGAGGTGATGGCTTTTCGCTGACCTTTGTGGTCTTTGGTCAATAACCGCGGGACCCAACGAGCACAAACATTGCTATAGCCCAAGCTTTCCATCATCTCCTGTACTGCATTGTGCCCTATTCCAAGTGTTCGGGCTATTGTGTCCACAGTCACACGCCTGTCATCTTGAATGATCTCATCCACTCTCTCCTTGTTGCGTTCAGTGGAG
>Ga0268261_10000385_pt1 | contig 27424 bp, 21 predicted proteins | sample TergutNc150P1_FD_190353 | JGI IMG/M metagenome (GOLD analysis project Ga0268261, IMG submission 190353) | Nasutitermes corniger P1 segment gut microbial community from laboratory colony in Florida, USA - Nc150 P1 (SPAdes) (version 2) | ecosystem: Host-associated > Arthropoda: Insects >... | reverse complement strand
TTGATTAATCCATATTTAACTAACAAAATAAAATTTACAATTTATTGTTGCTCTTCTTTATTTTTTCAATCGCCCGAACAACTTTAATAATATATCATATGTTTTTGTGTTTGTCAACTGTTTTTTTCAATTCACAAAACTAAAATAATTTCGTAAAATTAAATAATATTATTATGATAACCATATAAAATCAAAGTATTCATTTTATATTTTCCCAAGCTTTTTGGGACGTTTCGTATAATATCATATATCTTGTTACTTTGTCAATAGAATATACAATGGTATTTTCAGGATACAGCTTAATTAAAAAAATAATACCTCCAATATAAATTAATTGCAGGTATTATTTCGAAATTTTATTTTTTATAATTCTTCTTTTAGTTTTTTCAATATCTCAAGTGCCTGTACAAATTCAAAATCTTCTACAAGTTCTATCAGTTCTTTTGTTTGTTGAGTATATTCTATTTTATTAATATAGTTTAATACATCTGCATTGTTTTCTTTTAGCAACTTTTCTATTTCGTATAATAAAATTTTTGTTTTTTCTATATTTGTTATTTTGTTTGGTACATCATTTTTTTCTTCTTTTTCAAAAATATTATTTAAAACTTTTTTTAGTTCTTCTTCGAGAATATATAATTGTTTTTCAGTTAAAGATTGACCATTTTTTAAAAACGCTTCACATTCCTCTGATATTTTCGCTAAAGTATTCTCTTTTATCAAATAACTTTGACCTTTTAGTGTATGAATTAGATAATGAGATTTTTTAAAGTCTTTTTCACTAATAGCCTCTTTAATTTCTTCATAAACATTTTTTTGTGTTTTTAAAAATTCTTGTTCCAATTTTTCTGAAACATATTTTTCATTCAAAAAATTATCAGCATCACTCAAAATCGAAGTGTCTTCTTTATTTAATAAATTTGGTTCAATAAATTTTAAAAGTATATCATTTAATTTTTTTGTACTAATAGGCTTAATTAGTATATCATCAAACCCATTTTTAAGTAATTCATTTACATCTGTGCCTAGTACATCAGCTGTAAAACTAACTATAGGATTAGTATATCCATTATCTCTTATTATTTTTAATGTTTCTATTCCATTTAGTTCCGGCATCATATTATCTAAAAATATAATATCATAAACTTTACCTTGGTTTATTTTTTCTATTGCTTCTTTTCCGCTATACGCTACTTCAATATTTAAATTATAAAAATCAAGTATACCCTTTATAACAAAAAGATTTGCTTCTATATCGTCTACTACTAGTATGCTAGCATTATTCATATTTAAGTGATTTATTTCAAAATCGTTATAATCGTTTAAATAATCAAAATGACTTAATTTTTTTACAAGATTTATACCAATAGGTGTATAAGAAACGGCATATTGTGGTATATAAATTGTAATATCCGTACCTTTGTTTACTTCACTTTTAATTTCTATATTTGCATCCATCATTTTTAATAATTCGTATACAATACTTAATCCTAATCCAAAACCTTTCGAATTAGATATTTGTTTTTCATGAAATCTAGTATATTCATTTAAATTTCGTAAATGTTCTTTTTTTATCCCTACACCTGTATCGGATATGGTTATAACTAACATAATTTTATTATCATCTATAACGTTATAATCGAAATTTATAAAAACGCTACCTTTTAAAGTATACTTGAAAGAATTAGTAAGTAAATTTAAAAGTATTTGCTCTATACGTATTTTATCCCCATGTAAAAATCTCGGAATATCTTTGTTAATATTTATGTTGTATCCTATGTTATTGTTGTGTCCATACGCAAAAGTATTTATAGAACTTATTAGATTGTAAAAATCGTAATTAGATGGATTTAACTGCATTTTACCAGCATCTATTTTTCCTATATCTAAAAGTTGATTTACTATGCTTTCTAAAAATTTACCAGAATTATGAATTTTTATAAGACTACTTCTTGTACTATCCAAAACTTCATTTTTATTTAACTCTATTTCTGTTATTCCTATTACTTGTGTTATTGGTGTACGTATTTCGTGAGATATATGAGATATGAATTTACTTTTAGATTTACTGCTTTGTTCAATTATTTCCAACCTAAGTGTTTCTTCTAGAGTTTGTGATAATTTATTACAAATACTATCTACAATACGTGCTATATCTCCTATTTCATCTTTCCTATGGATTCCGTATATCTTGCTTACTTCTATTTTCGATTCTTTTATTACAATTCGTTTAATACTTTGCATCATTTTTTGTAACGGAATCATAATATATTTTTGAAAAAAATAATTAGAAAAAATTATTGACAATACAAAAATCAAGAGGGTTATAATCAAAAACAAAATATAAAGTGTAAAATATATATTTTCTGAATGATTTGTCAAAATTACTACAGACCAATCAGTATCTATAATGCCAGATATACTTGCATACCTATATCTACTATTTTCTAATAAAATATTATCTCGCAAAAAATCCATACTAGTATTAAAAAAACTATTTTGAACCAAGGATAAATGCTCTGAAAGAGCAGTAGCCAAACTTGGATTATATTGCAATTGTGGTATAGGCTTTCTTGCAACTACCCCCGAAATATTTGTGTATATTGGATCTTCGCTATCGCTTAGTACATTGCCATATCTATCTATAATAAAACCACGTATAATTTCTGAATCAAAATTACCAAAAATAGTATTAAAAATATTGTTGTAATCAAATCCAACTGTAGCAACTCCTACAAAACGTCCATAATGATAAATACGATGATTGACCCATATTCTTAAAGTATATGCTACTATATTTCCATAGTCATCGAAAACAGGATTATCTCTTTGTATGTTAAAATAAAAAGGTTCTCTATTGTCCCGTGTTCTAAAAAACCAATCAGAAACAAGACTATCTGGATTATAATATGCCTCCAATCTTCCCCAATATGTAAAAGTATCCAATGTAGTACGTGGAAAATGATTATAAGCACGAAAACTATCATAAACAGTTATCATAAGTCTTGTATTTGGAGAAGAAGAATGAAAACCATTTATTTCTCTAAAAGCTGTATCTCTATATTCCTGGTTGTCTTCATTTGCTACCCATCTAGCTACAGTATTAGATAAAGCAATATGTCTCATAAGTGTAAAATGTGGTTGTAATTTCGAAGAAAAATTAACACTCGAGTATATACTATTATGTGTAGCAGCTTGCATAACATTTATATCACGAATCCTAATAAAAATATAAACGCTAAAAAATAATAATATTATGATAAAGAAAGAGGGTATTATTATATATACAATCTTGACTTTATTTGTTATTGTTTTGTTAAAACTAAATTTTGATACCATCGATTACCTCATTTATAATTTAACTATTACTAAAAATGTGTAATGGTTAAATTACATTTTTAAAATCTTAATTATTCCTTACAAAAATAAAATAATTTTCGTGTTGCTCTATTATACCAAAAATATCTCTAGTAGTTTGTATATATAAAATATTATTTTGCAAGCTCAATACAAAAAAATCTAAGTTTTCATCTATTCCAAAAAATCTATTTTCTAAATCTTCACTTAAAACAAAAGAGGAGTTGTTAGGGACGGGTTTTATATTAAAAAATCTAGTATCTGTAAAAGTTGCATTAAGCTTTCCTAAGAATGCCCAATCGCTAGATGATATATTTTCTAATCTATGTGGGCTACCGCCACCTGTTACATCGGAATATAATACTCTTGTATTAAAAATTAATATATTATCTGTATCACTATAGTCTGTTTCATTAAAAACCTGCATAAAATTATAAGAAATTTTATAATCTATTTCTTCCAACAATCTAAAATTATTTACTTCTGCAATATAAACAATAAAAAATGGAATTATAACTACAGCAGTAAGCAAAGGCTTTATAAATTTATTCCAAAAAATTTCATTTATAATATCTATTATAGTATCTAAAAAAAGTGCTATACCAAAAATAGAAGGATATATAACTCTAGGTGGTAATGTTTGTGGAGATAAGAGATAAAAAGGTCCAAATGGTGCAAATATAAGTATTATAGATATTATAATTCTTAAAACATAATTTTTTTCTTCTGTTTCCCAAATAACACGTATTTTTAGAACAAAAAACGATACTAAATTAAAAAAAACAAAACCAGAAAGAAAAATAAATATAAAAATACCAAATATGCTAAGCATTAAATTAATACCACGAAAAAATCCCAAATAACTTATTTCAAATGTTGTAAATGTTAGTAGATATAATATTCTAAAGGTCGTATTTATTATATGCGATGGTAAGCTATACAAAGATACCATATTTGCTCTACCCAAAACTCTACCGTATGGAGCAAGTACTATATAAAATACAACCATAAAAATTGTAACAACAATTGGAGTAAGATATATAGTTTTTAGATAATACCGTATTTTGTAATCATTTACTACTATTATTATAAGTGTAAAAACAAGGTTAAAAACAATTATCTGTTCATAAAAACCAGTAGAAACGAAGTTGAAAAATATGTATAAAAATAAATAGAATCTTGATTTATTATAATGCTGATTTTTTTCTATACAAAATAGCATAAAATAAACGCTAAGAATTGAAAAAAACATACCAGCTACAAGTCTTGTAGAAGCTCCTACCCAATATACCGATTCAAAAAGTATAGGACTTAGAGATATTATTATTATACCAAATATACCGAAATTTATTTCACTTTTCTTCATTATTTTATAGAAAAAAACTACAGTAAAAAAATGCATAGTAGTGTAAAATAAAAGTAAAACCCACATAGAAGACCAAAACCACTGTGTTACATAAGCATCTAAAAAAAAGGCAATGGGTCTCCATGTAAAATGTCTATAATGCATTATAATATTATTCCAAATATCATAGTTTAATCTGTAAAAAATACCATATGTGTTATAATCATCTAAAAATTTGAAATAATCTATTCCAAAATAAAAACTTCTAAGTAACATTATGATAAAAAGTCCTACCCAAAATATATAGGTATAAAGATTATTATTCTTATTTTTTTGATAATTCATTTTTATTTCCTTTCTTCAAAAAATTTTCTTTTCGTTTTTGAAATTCTACATTAACAAAATTAAACTCAAAACTAACAAGTGTAATGGATAAAATATATAAAATGCCAATTTTAATTTTTTGAACCCTTGTGTTTTGTTGTATAAAACCATAGGTATAATACTTAAAAGACTAACAGCAAAAAAATATGAATCAGTAGGAAATGGAAGATATAGGACAAACATAACTACGACTGTAAGGATGGATGCTAATAATCTTGGATATTTGGAGATTTTGCAATAATACATAAATAAAACAAATGTAACCCCCAAACCACCATAATCTACAGATATGGTATCTGCTAATATATACGAAAAGACAAAAAGAATTTTGAAAAAAAGCATATACAAAATATGTTTGCCTTCTATTAGCTTATATAGATAAATAAGAAGAACACCAAAAAATAATGTAAAAAGTATGTTCAAATTGTTTAATGCAAAAGGAATATTATTTGTAAGCATAAAATAAGGTATTTGTGATATAAGAGCAAAAACAAATAATCTTTTCATATATTTTTTTATATCTTTTGTGTGTAAACAACCTTCAGCTATTAAAAAAACAAATAGAGGAAAAGATATTCTTCCTATCTGTCTAAATAGTAAAAAATCCATAGGCCTTGTAGAAAAAGTAAAACCTATGTGGTCTATAAGCATTGTTATTGTTGCGATTAATTTAATAGTAAAAGCTGCCATGTTTCACCTGCTAGTTTTTATATTTTACATAATATCATGTTATGAGTATATTGGCAATTGAATAAAAAATATAGTCAATTTCTAAATATCAGAAATTGACTATATTTCCGTGGAAATAATTATAAACTATCTTTTTAAAACCTTTGCAACAAGCACAGTCATATCATCTCTTAAAATATTTGATTTTTCTTTTACTTTTTCTAAAATATAATTTGCAAGTTCTATTGGGTCTTTTATATCTGTATTTTCTAGTATTTTTGTTAAATTATTTTCTTCTTTTGTTTCTTGTGTTTCTATTCCGTCTGTTATCATTATTATTAAATCTCCTTTTTTCATTTTTCGTTTTACTATATCTACATTTATTTCATTTATAATTCCTATTGGTAAATCGCTATTTTTTATAATACTCACACCCTCATCATTTTTTATATATGTAGAAGATGAACCCATTTTTATAAAATCGCAGTATCCACTATACATATTAAAAAAACAAGCATCTAGAGTAGAAAAATATTCATCGTCATTTTTTAATATCATTACAGAATTTAAAATTTTTATTGCTGTTTCTTTTTGAAAACCTGTTTCTATAAGTTCTTCAAATATTTCTAATGTAGTTGCACTTTCCTCGTGTGCTTTGTATCCACTTCCCATACCATCACTAAGCATTATAAGAGCGTTTCCGTCGCTTATATGCATAACACAATGACTATCTCCACTTTTTGGAGCATTTTCTTTTGTTGCTTTTGCAATACCTGTTGAAATTCTAAAATTTTGTTCTTCTACTAAGTGTATTTTATAGCTTTGAATATTTGGAGATTCTATCATTTTTTTTCCTATAACATTTGATACAATATCTTTAACTTTAGATAAAATTTTTCTAGAACCTCTATATTTTATTTCTACCTCGCATTTTCCTATAGAATTTTCCATAACTATCACAGAATCCACCTCTATTTTATTTTTTTCTAATTCTACTAATATTTTGTTTTCTAAATATGGTATAAATTTAAGATTATTTTCTATATCATTTGCAAAATTTTTAAGAGTATATCCGACTTCTCTAAACTGTTGAGATACAAGCTCTCTAGTCTCTATGATTCTATTTTTCCAGTTAATATTATTTTTATAAAATCTATAAATATGATTTATATTTGATATCATAAGGTCTGGCCTAACACAAAAGTTATTAATACTTTGTATGTTAATTGAAGATTCTCCGTTTTTTTCATAAATATCTACTATATTTTTTATACTATCATATGTGTTATAAAATTTTTGTGTATCCCAACAAATATCTCTTTTATGACAATTTAAACAAGTTGCATTTGCAATATTATCTATAATATCACTATGTTCTTTTGTTGTTATTGTATATTTCTTTTCTATATCTTCAAAGTTTGAAGATATTTTTAAAAAAGTTGAATTAAATTTCCACAAACGTTTAGAGATATAATCTTTAGATTTTTCTAAATGTTCATATTTAAAATTTATCTCTTTAGACTTTGTAAGTTCTGGCTTTGGTGCTGCAATAAGAAGTATACAGCCTAAAGTAATACTTACCAAAATACCGAAATTTATAAAACTAGTATCTAAAAACAAAGACATTATTATCCAACCAAAAGCAAATCCTAAAATGTTGCCTTTTATAGTTTTACTAATACCAGAAATCATACCAGAAACACTAAGTATACCTATAAAAGAGCCTGTAGTAGCATTTGTAATTGTAAGTATAAGCCCTAAAACAACACCTGCTGTCGCACTTGTCATACCATTTCCTTTGTTTGCAACTACAAGTACGGCAAGGCTAGAAAATATATGTTTCAGTGAAATATTAGAAATATATATATCTGAAACACCGGAAACTAATAATGCCAAAATAATAGCTGCAGACAAAAGACTCTCATTGTCCAGCTCTAAATGTTTACCCTCCAATACTTTTATACCCTTGTCCATAATAAAAACAAGACCAAATGCCATTATACTTTCTAAAAATACTAGAAAAAAATAATACATTCCTCTATCTAAAAATAAATTTACTAATATACCAAAGATAAGTATAGAAATAGATGATATAATAGCTTTTGAATTTTTTGTAACTCGTATCTCCATTTTTGATGAAAAAAAATGAACAAATATTATAAGTGATATAGCAAGCGTATATTTAAAAAAATATGCATTAGAAAAACGTGTAAAAACTCCAATAGTAATAAAAATAGCTGCAAAATATATACGATAACCACGTAAAATATATGTAGATAAAAAAGCAATAGCAACGGGATTTATAGTACCAAAAATAGCAACTCTACCTAAAAACAATCCCATAACACCAACCATAGCTGTTATTATATCTTGTTTATTTAGGTGTACCTTTTTTCTTTCTCTTTGTGCAGCTCTCATAAAACCTCCTTTACAATTTAAAATTATATAAAATTTGTCCAAAAAATATTTAGGTATTCATATTATAAAAAATATAGAACTGATATTTTTGTAATATTGACTTATTTCCTATATTTCCCTTGAATTTTCGTATACAAAAAAACTACAAAAAATTTAAAACCCCTTGTAAAACTGTTGTTTTACAAGGGGAGTTGAAATTTAACACATATAAATTATTATTTTTTTTGATTATTAAATTTTATATATCTCTATTATGAGAGTGTCGTTCTTCTCTTCCATCGTAAGAAAAACGACCAAATAATGTAAGTGCATATAGACCAGATATACCTACAAGAGCATATAAGATACGACTTATTCCCATATGCATTCCACCAAAAATCATTGCTATTAAGTCAAATTGAAAAAATCCAACAAGACCCCAGTTTATAGCTCCTATAACTATAAGAGTTAAAACTATCCAATCTAAAGTTCTCATACTACCTCCTTGATAATATAAAATTATCTGCCTCATAAGAGATGTATAAGAAACAACAACTCCGTAAAGAGATGCAATTTTTTAATTATTTATGATAAAAATAATTAAAGCATTAAACTTTTTTAATGCGTTATTATTATTTACAATATCGATTTTTTTAAAATATTTAGTTTTGGGAAAAATGTTAAAATTGTGATAAGATATAAAATTAAAAAAATAATAAATCAGGAGTCCCATTATAACATGAGAAGCAGAAAAAAAACATACACAGAAGGTGTAATGCAAAATAATATATATATAGTTAAAAACCCGACTGAAAATAGGGGAAAATGGCAAGAAATTTTTAAAAATAAAAATCCTATACATTTAGAAATAGGTACAGGAAAAGGTAATTTTATAAGAAGCATTGCAGAGGAAAACCAAAATATAAATTTTATAGGAATAGAAAAAGAAAAAGAAATAATATCTATGGCTGCTAAAATATTAGAAAATACAGAATGTAAAAATGTATTTTTGATAAACTCCTCTGCACAAAAGATAATAGAAATTTTTGAAGATGGAGAAGTAGAAAAAATATATCTAAATTTTAGCGACCCTTGGCCAAAATCTGGTCATATAAAAAGAAGGCTTACATACAGTAGCTTTTTAGAAATTTACAAAAAAATATTGTATAATAATGGTGAAATAGAATTTAAAACAGATAATAAATTTTTATTCAATTTTTCTTTGAAAGAATTTGAAAAAAATAATTTTGAATTGAAATATGTAAGTAGAAATTTGCATGAAGATATTTTTCATACGTCAGGTCAAAACATAGTAACAGAATATGAAGATAAATTTTCAAATATGGGTTTTCCTATTTTCAGAATAGTTGCTAGAAAAATTTGATTTTTTTAATTTAAATAAGACGTATTCATAATAATAGTAATGCGTCTTATTTTTTTATTTTATATAGGCAATTTATCACTACGGATTTTATTTATTATATAATAATTTCATTTTTTACCAAAATTAAATTATCGACTTTTTTTAATTTATTTTATATCCTATTTACATAGATACTATTTGCTGATAAAAATGTCAGTATATTATAAAATATAAGGGCTTGAATTACTATACTGGAAATTACAAGGTCAATACCTTAGTATTAAGTATATGTAATTTAAAGCAATTATATTTATAATCAAAATTTTTTAAAAAGAGAGGATATTATGATAAATTTTAAGAATGCAAAAAGATTTACAAGCATTGCTATGGCAACTATTTTATTAATGCCATCTATAGATGTAAGAGCACTTGATACACAGTACAATTATTTAGATGTAGTTCATGAATTAGAATATGATTATTTAGATTTTAATCTTCCTGAATTTGATTCTGTAGAACTTAATTATCCGCTATTAGAGTATATCGAACCTGATTATTCAATGTACCTAACAGGAGCGTCAGAAGTTGACACTAGAGTAATATCCGCTTTAAATACTACACAGTTGGCACCTCAAAATGTTGAAATTTTTAATGGATTTATAGTACAGATATTTTCACGTTTAGGTAATAATATCGTGCTAGATGCAACTTCAGGTGGTCAAGTTGTTATCTTCAACAATCATAATGGAGCAAACCAACGTTGGGAATTTGTGCTTAACCAAGAAACTAATACATACAGCATAAGGAGTAACGATGCTCGCCATGCTGATCAATATTTGACAGAAGAACCAAGTTCAAGAACCTTGTTTTTTTCAAATAACAAATATTCTGCAAATGCTAGATGGAGAGTTGTAAGAGTTTCAGGAAATAATTTTCATATTATCAATGAAAATAGTGGAAATAGATTAGATGTTTTTGAAGCCAATTCTTCAAATGGAGCAATAGTTAAAACCTATTCAGGCAATGCAAGTAATGCCCAACTTTGGAGGATACAAAAAGTAGCTACAAATGTGAGAGATTTTGACGGACGAGTGGTTCGTATTTTTTCTACACTACTTGCTAATCTAAGAGATAGAGCCTTAATAGAAAAAAGTCCAACAACTAACGAAGTTCACCTTTGGAACGATAATAACCAATCGCAACAACGTTGGTATTTTGAGTTGAATCATGAAACTGATACGTACTATATTAGAAATGAACACCCAAATTTTTCAGACTATTATTTAACAGAGATAAATAACCAAGGTATATTAGGACTCGATAATAATAAAAACACTGCAAGTGCCAGATGGCGTGTTATTAGAGTACCAAATGAAATGCTTATAGATACCTTTAATATAGTCAATGAATATAGTGGACGAAGATTAGATGTTAGCAATGTAAATATTTCGTCAAACGGAGCAATTATACAAACATCGCATCAAAACAGAAATAATTCACAAAATTGGAGAACGGAGTCATCCGTAAATGCTGGTAGGCAAAATGAAATTCAGCAAGAAAGACATGCGATGGTATTTACTTCAGATCCTCAGTATAACAGAAGAGGTCAAACTAATGGAAATTGGCATGGTTATGTTCCTTTTGAACATGAACAGTTTGAAGAAGTAACTATCCAAGCTCAAAATCAGATAGCTAATCAATATAAGTCAATATTGCAATTTGCAGGAAACAGAACTCTGCCTATATTTATAAATGGAGACTATACAGAGTATGGACATCCATTCCAACTCAGGTTTATGAACGCTGCAACTGCTTGGCTTAGAGGTATACCAAGAAATCAAAACCTTACTCCTGGAGTTAATCATATACTTCAACATGACATTGATTGGATACCTGGATGGGAATGGACAAGTAGTCTTGGATCTAATTGGTGGATATATCAAAATGGTCAACCAATATTCCGTGAACAATTTCCAAATCAACGAGTATTTATAGGTCTTGGCAATCATGATTACGAGAACAACCTCAGTACTCTACGCACAAGAAATTCAGGTCTTTCAGTTAACGAGCTATTGTATAACATGAGCATGAATAATATTGTATTCGCTGATGTAATGACAAGAGGTAGTCTACCAGTACAACCACCTTTAAACCCACCTTTAACTTTAGATAGACCAACGGTTATGCTTAACTCAGCTTTAAGAGCGGAAGTTCAGTCTCAGGCAATGTCCATTCAGGAATTTATGCCATATGAGAGGGAACTTGATTTTGCAAATATATTTCCGGATATAGACCAAGAAAACTCTCAAATATTATCAAACTCAGTTGAATATTTCGAATTTTCTCCGAATGAGACTATTCAGTTACGTGAAGTTCAAGACGAAAAAGAAATATCAAATATTTTGAGTGAAATAATTATACCTGATATGATAGATATTGAAAATAACAACTTAGATGCTGTATTTGAAATAACCCCGAATAATTCACCTTTTACTACCCACCGTCATATAACAGGTAGTATGGCATATATGGTGTTTATTGGAGATGTAGCAATTATACAACTTAATAATGAACCAACATATGAGGTTGCATTTACTTCTACATTGGTTAACCCCACTACGCACGAACATTTTCATATTTACAACAGTCTGCATGCACTAGAGACATTCATGCAACTTGCTTGGCAAAATGATAAAAGAATTATTCTTAACATGCATAAACCTTATGGTTGGAACCCTAATGAATATTATCGTGAACTTATTCAGGAATATCGTGTATCTGCAATATTTGCAGGTCATTTCCATGAAATACGTGGACATGTAAATAACGCACATACAATAGCACGCCACGCAAATATACCTGTATTCGTTTCAGGATCTGCATATCAAGAAACATACATTATTACAGAACACAATGCAAACTCGATGGATGTTCATTTTGTTAGAAATAACAATCCTTCGAACAAAGAACTACAACTCAATATACCTTGGTCATTGTCAAACCGAACAGGTGTATCACAAGGTCTACAGCCAGCTTCTACTGGACACGTAAGCTTTACACTTAACAGAGACTTAAACCAATTTGTGGATGTTATAGAGCGTGCAAAATTCCGAATAAACATGGGTAATGGTGATGTTTACGAAATAAAAGGCCGTAACCTTGTAGCCATTAATGGTCGTGCCATAAACCCAATAAATATTACAACACAAAATGGAAACCTATATACCTATACTATCAATGTTGGCAGAACTAACTACAGTGCACGTTTAGAATTTATTATTCCAGCAGTTTCTCAATTATTAGATAATAACGCTACTCCCGAATTAGGTTGGGTAAAACATACAATCAACTCTATTATTGTTGTAGAAGATATCGTTACAGAGGAAACTGGACCTGAAACGGGTAGTGGCGGTTTTATAACAAATATAGCTGACCTAAGAGGACGTACAGTTGTAATATTCCCTCTGCTAAGCAACACACATGCAGTTACTCAAATAAGAAACACAGCAGCAGGTGTTTTTCCACATACTTTAAGGATGAGTCCATTGAATGCCGGTACAACACAACAATTTATATTCAGGCATGAACGAGATGACATTTTTAGAATTGAGTGGGCTTCAGAAAGAGGATTGTTTACAATGTGGGATAGCTTCGTGGCACCTGATTCGCTACTTGGAGGAGCGGGAAACCGTAACCATCAATATTGGAGAGTTATACCTGCAATTAATAGTGGTAATGGATCATTTATACTTCAAAACGTAGCAAACGGAAGACGCATGGACGCAAGAGGAGCTAACATTATAGACGGGACTATTATCCATTATCCAGCAAATAATAACGCTAACCAAAGCTGGCTATTCTATGCTGTTGAAGGCTCTAATACTGGTGATGAATCTAATGATGAATCTAATGATGAATCTAATATTCCAGTTTTAAGATTTTACGCTAATGTTAATGGAGGTGGAATGTCTTTTACTAGTAGCCAAGTGAATCCAGCCAATCTTTCTGGAATAAACAACGATATGATATCGTCAGTATCTGTGCCACCTCATACAACTGTAACTCTGTTTGAGCATGTTAATCATCAAGGAGATAGTGTGGTTCTAGAGAATAATACAGATTCACAGAGACTATTCAATCTGACTTCTTCTCCATATAATTTTAATGACCGCACATCATCATTTACTTCTATTAGTATAAATGTTATATTTTATCATGATACTAATGCAAGAGGACAATTTTTCCATAGTAGTACAACCAACGGAAATAATCTAGTTGGTAGTCCTCACAATGATGTAATATCCTCCGTATTTGTTCCACCATACACGACAGTTATACTATTTGAACACGATAATCACCTTGGAGCTTCAATTGTTCTAGCTAATAATTCAAATTCAGAAAGGCTATTCAACTTAAACTTTGCTCCATACCTTTTTGACAATCGAACATCATCTTTTATTGTTTCTGTTTCAAATATTGAATAATATTTTAATACTATTTGTAATGCTCCTTTTTAATATCGCCTTTATTAAATAAAGGCGATATTAAAATATGTCAATTTTATACAATGAAAATTTTGCTATTTACAAAAAAACTATTCTATGTTAAAATGTTAGTTATAACTAACATTTTCGATTTAGAAATTAAGTTTTCTTCATTAAATTTTTAATATAAACGGGAGAATATTTTATGTTAATAGCATTTTCACTAACTCTTTTTGCAGGACTTGCTACTGCAATTGGTGGTTTAATCGTACTTTTTCAAAAGAAAACAGATTTAAAATTTATGTCGCTGTGCCTTAGTTTTGCAGCTGGTATAATGATATATATTTCTTTTACAGATATATTTTTTAAATCTATGGAAGCATTACAGTATCATTTTGAAGATACTTATATGTTAATTGTAACAGTATCTTTTTTTGTTGGGCTTGGTATAATGGCTATTATAGAAAAATTTATTCCACAATCTGAAATATCTACTAAAGAAATGTTACAAAAAGATATAAACGAACATCTATCAGTAACAGAAGAAAAGGAACTTAAAAAAACTGGTATTATGTCTGCAATTGCTGTTGCTCTTCACAATTTTCCAGAGGGACTAATTGTATTTTTGGCAGCATTATACGAGCCTGCTGCGGGTGTTATTTTAGCCATTGGTATTGCTATACACAATATACCCGAAGGAGTTGCTATAGCATCCCCTATATATTACGCAACAGGTAGCAAAGCAAAAGCATTTTGGATAACGTTTATCTCTGGTTTAACAGAACCTCTTGGAGCACTTTTAGGATATTTTATATTATCCAGTATATTTACTTATGCAGTAGAGGGTATATCTTTTGCTTTTGTAGGTGGTATAATGGTTTTTATATCTTTTCACAAATTATTGCCAACAAGTCAAAAATATGCAAATCATTCTACAGTAATGAAAGGGCTTTTTGCAGGTATGGCAGTTATGGCTATAAGTATTGTACTTTTAACTTAACAAAAAACACTTCAAACTATTTACAAATTATAATAGTTTGAAGTGTTTTTAATATATCATTTAATCAATATAAATGCATATATTTATATATAACAAATACATATTTTATAAATGGAGGCAAAAATGAGTTTATCTATTCACCAAAACCATGTAGAGCTAACAGATAAAAGTTTATTAGAAATAATAAACCAATCTATAAGCAACAAAGTATCCGACATAGAATATTATACAAAAATGTCTAAAAATATTGTACATAAAAATAACCAAGATATGCTTAGAGAAATAGCTACCGAAGAAACAAAACAACAAAAATTACTAACTGATATTTACTTAACATATACAAAAAAAATGCCAAAAATAGAACAGGAATATAGGCATATAAGTAACAACTTTACAACAGCATGTAAAGATGCTTATCAAGAAGAACTAAAAAGAATAGAATTTTATAAAAGTCTGTACCAAATGATAAAAAATGTAAATGTAAAAGATATTATACTAGACATGATAATAGAAGAACAATTGCATTGTAAAAAATTATTATTTATGATGATGCCATAAAAATTTTTTTATATAAAAATAGAAACCATAGCTAAAAGCTATGGTTTCCGATGCAATAAAATTTTTTGAAGAAAATAATCTTCAACTACATATAAGTGTAGCTCTTATAAGAAAAGGCGTATTCCTATAATGTATCCTATAGAAATGGGTTTATCTCTTTCGGAGTTTGAAGAGTAACTCCGATTGCAGGGGCAGGATTCGAACCTACGACCTTTGGGTTATGAGCCCAACGAGCTACCAGACTGCTCCACCCTGCGTCAATATTTTATATATACCATTATAACCAAAATATAAAAATATATACAAGTTTTCTAAATATTAATTAAAAATATATGGGGGAAGAAGGATTCGAACCTCCGAAACATAAAGTAGCGGTTTTACAGACCGTCCCCTTTGGCCACTCGGGAATTCCCCCACACAAATTCATAAATATCTTCTAAAAAACTACTTCAATAATATATCATAGTTTTGAAAGCTTGTCAACATATTTTTTGAAATTTTGCAAAATTAATGTTTTTTGTGGGTTTTCAGTATCCTTGTTGGCTTTTAATACTTTATTTTTAATATCTGAAAATTATTATATCTTAAAAATGTTTGTTTGTCAACAAAAAAATTAAAAAAATTTTTTAGTAAAAGATTTGCTCATGTACTATAAAATTTCAAGTATATATATAATATATGTATTAATTTTAATGTATATAAATTGTTGGAAAAATATGTTGCAAATTTAATATTTATATGTTATAATGTATTTATTAACCAAAATTTCAAATTTGGTAACAAATTAATAAATACTTATGAAAGGATATGTTAGAATGAATAAAGAAGATAAAGCCATTAAAGAAAATCTTCTTAACGAATTACTTTCTCTTGAAGGAAATCATAAAACAGAAAAAATTGCAGAATTAAAAGAAAAATTTTTAAAACATATTAGTAAAAATGAATATACTATGATGGACGATGAACTTCAAGATGGATTACGTATAATTAAACTTTACGAAGAAGAAGCCAAGCATAACGATTTTAATAAATTATGCAAGATTGCAAATCCAGTTTTATATAGACTTGTAAGTTTAGATAATTGGAATGCTAGAGATTTGGAATTTTTGTCTGTAGTTATTTCTTATACAGAAACAGTTGACCAAGCTCAAATTTTGTTTAGAAAAGCTTTCAAAGAGCTTGAAAAATACGAATCTTTTAGTGAGTGGAATAGTAATACGAAAGCTTCGATTTATAACAGTTTTTCAGTAAGATTGTTTAGAATGAATTCTTTTGAAATACCAAAATATACTGATTTATTTGAACAAACAATTAAAGATGCACTAAATTTTTTTGAAAAGAATAATTTCAAATTACATAAAAGTTTAATGCTTATAACAAAAGGTGTATTCTTTGATGATAAAAATTCTATAGATGAAGGTTTATCTAAGTTAAAAGAATCAGGAGAACATAAAGCTTACGAAATAATGCTACAAACAATAGAATACTATAAAAAAAGGAGGGAAATCTAAATGATTTTTAATTATTTAATTAACACTTTTACTGTTATAATTGGTGGCGGGGGCAATGCACCTAGACCAAATTTTTAAATTTTTTTTGTAAATAAAAATAAAAAATAGTATACAATTTAATGTATACTATTTTTTATTTTATTCGGTCTTCTTTACTGCAAATAAACCTTAGAGGCTTCATCTAAAAACTGGTTTGTATACAACTTATGATAATGCCCTTTTAACTTAAACAATTCCTTATGGCTACCCATTTCTATTATCTTACCATTTTCAAGAACTATTATTTTATCACAAGATTTTATTGTACTTAACCTATGTGCTACAATAAAACTAGTTCTACCCTCTAATAATTTGTCTACTGCATCTTGTATTATCTGCTCTGTTATTGTATCTATAGATGCTGTTGCTTCATCTAATACAAATATTTTAGGATTTTTCAAAACTGCACGTGCAAAAGAAACAAGCTGTTTTTCACCTACTGAAAGTTTAGAACCACCCTCTCCAACTTGTGTATCAAAACCATGTTCCATTCGTTGTATAAAATCATATGCATTTACTATTTTCGCAGCTTTTATTACTTCTTCATCTGTAGCAGATGGATTTCCGTATCGTATATTTTCCATTATTGTTGTACTAAATAAATGAGGCGCTTGTAATACATATCCTAAATTTGACTGTAACCATATTTGAGAATAATTTCTATAATCTACACCATCTATCAAAAGTTCTCCCTCTGTTGGTTCGTAAAAACGGCATATCATATTTACAATTGTAGATTTTCCTGCACCTGTATGCCCTACTAATGCAACTTTTTCTCCAGCTTTTATATTTAAATTAAAATTATTAAAAATTTCTTCACCAGTTTTATATTTAAAACCAACATTCTTAAATTCTATATTGCCTTGTATCTGTGGCCAATTTTCTGTTTTTGGATTAAACAAATCTCCGTATTTATCTATTATTTCTTTGGAATCCTGTACATCCGGTTCTATTTCTATAAGAGATACTAAACGTTCTGCACTTGCCTGTGCCGACTGTATATTTGTAAGCTCGCTTGCTATTAGTTGTATAGGGTCGAACATATTTAGTGTATATGATATAAATAACGATAATGTTCCAAAACTAATATTTCCTAAAATTGCTTGATTACTACCTTGCCACAAAACAAGACCAATTCCAATATTAGACAAAGAAATAACAACAGGGTTGAAAAAAGAATTTAAAACATGGGCTCCTACACCTAAATAATTCATTTTTGCTGTCATTTCATTAAATTCTTCAAAATTTTTGTCTTCTCTTGTTAGCGTTTTTGTTGTCCTTGCACTATTTATACATTCTGCAAATCCAGATGTTATTTTAGAATTTTGCTTTCTTATCTCCCTTTGTTTCTGCAACATTAGTTTTTTAAAAAAATTTCTAAGTAAAAATAAAAACGGCATAACCAAAAGAGAAATAGCAGTCAAAAAAGGGTTTATAAAAATCATTACAGATATGTAAATAATAATTATAGCAACACCCCAAACAACATGGGTTAAACTCCATGCAACAGTCGTTCCCAATTTATTTGCATCTGCCGTTAATCTTGCCATAATATACCCTACATTTGTAGTGTCATAAAATGAATAACTTAATCTTTGCAAATTTTCAAAAGATTTTTTTCTTACTGTATACGCAATATCTGTTTCTAATCTCCCTGCAAAATTTACCATAAAAAACACTAAAGCAGAAAACAGAAATGTTAACCCTATGTAAAAAATACCAAATATATTTATAGTATCTAAACTATTTCCTATAATAAGTATATCTATTGCATACCTTGTCATAAGTGGAAAAATTGCTTCCGTTATAGCTATCCCTACGAAAGTAAGAATTAAAGCTACTATTATTTTTTTGTGTTCTTTTAAATGGAAAAAAAATTTTTTCCACACATTCATTTCAAATTCACCTAGATAATCATTTTCTTCAAATTCATTCATAAAAATTCCTTTTTATTTTCTAATCTTTTATTTCTATACGTTTATGTGAAAATTTATAATTTTCAATTCTTTTTTTTTTGCAATTTCATAAATATCTTTATCTATTTCAAATCCTATAAAATTTCTATTAAGTTCCTTTGCAGCTATTAAGGTTGTACCACTACCTGCAAAGGGGTCTAATACAGTTTGACCTTCTATTGTTATTAACTCTATTAATAATTTCATAAGTTCCAAAGGTTTTTGGGTAACATATAACCCTCTATCTGCCACTGTTACGTTTACTTTTATCATATTTAACTGATTTAATATATTTAAATTTTTGTTGTATTTTTTTAAAGAATTTTCATTCCATGCACCTATCTCATTTATTAGAATGTTATCAGCTAACGTTTTTCCAGTTGGATAAGGTTTTTGAAACCAAAGTATAGGTTCAAATATTGGTCTTAAATTTGAAACTCTCCAATTATTCCATTTATCCCTATTATTATAATCTCCTCTTCTTTCATACACTAAAGAAATACGTTGTGCTCTATGAGGAGCTTTATCTCTTTCCCAACAAAGCATATCTTTAAAATCAAATCCTATATCTTCCATAGATGTAATAACTCTGTGTGCAAATCTTCTACCAGCAAATATAAAAATAGATGCGCCAGACTTTAAAACATCAAACCAAGAATAAGACCATGTTAAAACCCAATTGCCATATTCTTTTGATATTTTTTATCATCTTCAGACCAACCATTTAAAGGCTTTCCTCGTCTTTTAAAAAGATTACTCTTTTCTCCAGATTTAGAATTTTTTCCTAGACTGGAATTTTTATTATTGTGAAGTATATCCCATTTATCATAGCTTATTCCATAGGGAATATCAGATATAATTGCATGTATAGATTCTTTTTCTATATTTTTAACTCCAACAATAGAATCTGTATTATAAAAGATATTTTGGTTTTGCATTTGAAATACCCCCTAAATATTTATCTATTGTAGTGGTTTTTCCTTTAATTTTTTTGTATAGTAAAAGCTCATTTATCGCTTCTTCTTTTGTCAAATTTAATATCCTATTTTCTTCACTTGTAAAATATTGTTTTTCTGTCATCGCTCTATATGAAATTTGCTTAACTTCTTCATCTAACAATTTTGAAAAAGTTTCTTTGGTTATATTTATATTTTTACAAAACCATTTATTAAATTCATTAAAATAGTTTATATCATCTTCACTAAGAATAGTTTTTTTACTTTGTTTTAATGGAAATTTCCAAATTTGTTCAAGTGTGAAACTTTGATTTTCCTTAATACCTAGTTTTAATAATATAGATAAATGTTCCCAACTAAATAATAATACATTATTTCTAAGAGATTGAGAAAAAATTTGACTATCTGTATTTGGATAATGAAAAAGTGGTGCCACTAAGACCGCATAACCTTTTTCACGTCTCCAGTCATTTAAAGCGGATATCTTGTAATCCTTTTGATTTTTTGCTGTTCTACTTAGTCTAAAAGATTTTGTATCGGATACCAAACTATATTGTCGTGATATAGATTCAGCTATAATATCTGCATCATTACTTCTTCCAGATATAGCTTTTGACTTCATATTTAGTAAAATAAAAGCTCTAGCTACAACTATATCACTTATTTTTGTAAATATTTTTTCATTAGTAGAACTAACTGGTATTTTCTCTGGTATTATACCCATATTTTGAACTAATTCTATTGTTTCATTTAAATTTGCATCATAAATAATTTTTTCAATATTTGATAGATTATCAAAATTGATTTTATCTTCAATAATATCTTTTAATAATATTTTAAACATAATTGTGTATTACACCGCCTCCAACTCATCTTCCAAAGATGTTTGTATATCCCAAATTTTTTTATACAATGTTTCTTTTTTTATAAGCTCATCATGAGTTCCTATATCCGATATCTTACCATTTTCCATTATAAAAATTCTATCTGCTTCTTTTAATGTTGTTATTCTTCCTGATATTATAATAGTTGTTGTATCTTTTTTTCTTTGCCTTAATGCGTTTCTTATTTGACTATCTGTGTCAGTATCTACAGCACTTAAACTATCATCAAAAATAAGTATATCGCTATTTTTTATTATTGTTCTTGATATTGCAAGTCTTTGTCTTTGACCACCGGAAAGTGTTACACCTCGTTCTCCTAAAACCGTTTCATATTTATTTCTAAAAGCTTCTATTGTGTCATGTATTTTTGATATCTTTGTAGCATTTGTCATTTCTTCAATTTTTAAATTTGTTTTTGACATTTTCAAATTTTCTTTTATTGTTCTGGAATATAAATAAGAGTCTTGCAAAACTATACCTATTTTTTTTCGAAGTGTTTCTTTTTTTATATTTCGTAATTCTACACCATTTATTTTTATACTACCACTTTTGTAGTCATACAATCTTAAAAAAATGTGCATAAGTGTAGATTTTCCACTACCTGCCCTACCTAATATTGCAATTGTTTCTCCTTTTTTTATTTGAAAAGACATTCCATCTAATATATTTTTGGTTTCATCATATCCAAAGCTTACATTTTCGAATATTATATCTGAATTCAAATCTATATCTACGGCATTTTCTGTATCTATTTCAAGAGGCATTTCTAATATTTCATTTATTCTATCAAAACTTATAGACATTCTACCCATATCTGCTATTATTCTTGCCATATTTCTTATTGGCCATATAAAATTATTGATGTATGTCAAAAATATCATAAAAATTCCAAGTGTTATTATCCCATTAAAAGTTAAGTTAACTCCAATAATAATAACTATAAAAAGCTGCATCATACAAAGAAAATCGGAAGTTCCCCAGTAAAAAGCTCTTATTTTAAAAAGATTTCTAGATGTATCTCTAAATTTTCTATTTTTTTCATTAAATTTATCCATTTCAAATTTGGATCTACCAAAAGCTCTTACAACTCGTATACCAGATAAATTTTCTTGTATAGTAGAAAAAAGTGCAGATTCCATTTCTTCTTGTATATTAAATGATTTTTGTATTTTACTATGAAAAATATAAGAAAAAATAAATATAACAGGTAACAATACAAGCGAAAAAATAGCAAGTTGTAAATTTAAATTTATAAGTATAAAAAATACTATAAAGCCCATAATAGTAGTTCGCATAAGTTCTATTAACTGATTTGATAAAAACATACGTATGTTTTCTATATCAGACGTACAACGTTGTATCAAATCTCCTGTTTTTGCTTTTACATGATAATCATACGGTAATCTTTGTATATGATTGTACAAATTGTTTCTCATTCTTTTTGCTATATTTTCCGAACCTATTCCATTATATTTTATAATAAAATGTACAAATATTATACGTATTGTAGAAAGTCCAACTATTAATAAAAACGGTATCCATAAATTACTAGATATATAATAAGCACCACCAAAAAAATTTATAATATTATTTACAAAATCATTTGTCGTATTACCCATTACTATATAATCTACAGTAAAACCAATAATAATAGGTGTCGTAAATACTATACTCATAGTTATTATAGAAAAACATCCAGTTAATATAAAATATTTAAAATCAATGCCTATTATTTTTTTTAACTTCGTAATCAAATCCATAAAGTTTATTTTCTCCTACTAAAAATCTTAACTAAATTATAACATATTCGAAGTAAAAAAAGACTTTTTGTAATTTAAATTTAATACATCCCAAAAATAACTTTTGTAAATCAAAAGTGCTAAAATTTATTGTATTAAAATTATCAATTTTTTGTGAATACAAAAATTTTTTTATAAAATGGTTTTATAAATCCTATAAAATTCATATATTTAAAATAATAAGTGCTAATAGAGTTCAGTGGCTTATAACTTTTACATAGTAAAAATCACGAACATATAAATATACATATTAAAATTTAAAAATTCCATGCTCGGAGGCAAAAATGAGCGAAATACTACAATTATTTGGTCAAATATTTTTAATAGCAATTATACAAATAGTTTCCGACGCTTTTATAGACAAAGGCAGTATGGCAATGCAATCTAAACTAGTAAATATAGCTTGTTTTTTGGGAAGCTTATACTTAGTTTTAAATTTTTTATTTACATATATTTTTGGTAATTTTTCTACAGCATTTAATTTTCCAGCATTTTAAATCTGCAAAATTTTATTTTTGAAAAAAATGACCTCGTTAACCATTAAAATTGCAAAATAATTTTAATGTACTTGCTAAAAATATATTAGAATATTTAAAAATTTTAAACGATAATGTAAAGAGGGAAAATGAAAAAATCAAAATTATTATTGATACTATGTTTCTCTATTATGTTTACAAATACAACTTTTGCAAACAATTTAGGAAGATTCAGTACAAAATTCAATATAAATAATACACCAAGAGTAGAGAATTTGAAACTAGCTACTAATGCTATAAATGGAAAAGTAATAGAGCCAGGAGCTGTCTTCTCTTACAACGAAACAGTAGGACCAACTACAGAAGAAAGAGGTTTTAAAAAATCAAAAATTTTTGTAGACGGAAAAGAAAAAGAAGGTTTTGGAGGAGGAGTATGCCAAATAAGTTCTACACTATACAACGCCGCTTTAAATGCAGGTATGGAAATAATAGAACGCCACAAACATTCTAAAGATGTTGCATATGTGGAAGAAAATAAAGACGCAGCTACAAGCTACGGTGTTATAGATTTAAAATTCAAAAATACTCATAAATATCCAGTTGTTATAAATGCATTTATACAGGAAAATACTGTAACAGTGGAAATACTAAACCCTACTCATTTGAGTAGGGTTTAGTATTTCTACGAAATTTACTTTAAAAACTGTTTAATTAATTGTATATTTTTTTAAAAAATAAGGAAGCCAGTGCGTTTATTTATCATAAATAAAATACTGGATGAATTAAGACTTACTTTAATTATGGACATTAGCAAAAGGGTAATCATTTATAATACAAAAAATCATGGGCAACTGCTTTAAGTTGTTGCCCAAACAACACAACAATTAATACTCCTATCAATCACCTTCTATTTCAGCTTGTTCTCTAGTAACATGTACAGTACCTTTTGGATGGTGCGGAGGTGCATAAATCGTATAAATTTTTAAATCTTCATTGCCTGTATTTACTATATTGTGCCAAGTTCCAGCTGGAATGAAAACTGCACTATCTTCAAAAATTGGTTGAACATATGTTAAATTGTCTTTAGATTCACCCATTTGAACTTGTCCACTTCCTTTCTCTATTCTTATAAATTGGTCTGTGTTTGGATGAACTTCAAGACCGATATCTGAACCTTCTTTTATGTTCATTAAAGTGGCTTGAAGATTTTCTCCAGTCCATATTGTCCTTCTATAGTCATCATTTTCTTCTGTAGCTTTTGAAATATTAAAGCTAATAGGATTTTTTCCAAAGTCGACAATAGGTTTAGCTACAGGTGTAATTTCATTTCTATTATTACTATTAACATTTGAATTAGCTTGTACTAATTTGTTTCTTAATAGTAAACTATTTTTTGTAGAATTAGGTTTGATAGAATTATTTCTCATATATAGGTCTCCCAAAAGTAGTTTTAATAATACAGTTTATTAATTATTTTATTGAAATGTGCTTGAGATTAAAATATTTGGCTATGATATTAAATAGGGTAATTTTAAATAAACTTTTATTTATTTATCTAAATTTTTGTACTTCGTCTCATGATTTAAATTTTTCATATGAAATTTATCAAAATTTATTAGATTTTTAATATAAAATTTGCTATAATTTCCGTAGCTCTATAAAATTAAAAAATAAATAGCAATAACTGGATATTCTTTCGGTTTTTGTAATGAGGATATAAATGTTTACAAGAGATTTTGTAGTAAATGCCTTATCTCATATAAAAGATAGTGTTTCTGAAAAGCCAATAATAATAGAAGGTGTTTCTGGAAACGAAGAAAAAAGGCATATAAATGTAAAAGTAGCAATAACAAAAACGTCTAACGATAAAAAACAAGAAATTGAAGCACAAATTATATATAAATTGCGAAAAGAAGGAGCTGCAACTGTTGGTGTTCTTTTTACCGAACTTCCTGAAGTAGTTAAACCAAAAGAAGATACAATTCTTACAAGTAGTCATCGTCCAGAATTTATAGCTATTGCAAGTGGTAAGGGTGGAGTTGGTAAATCTACCGTAACAGTAAACCTTGCTGTAGCTCTTGCAAGGTTGGGCAAAAGAGTAGGTATTGTAGATGCAGACATATACGGACCAAGTATCCCAAATATGATGGGAGTTGACGAAAAACCATTATTACAAGACGAAAAAATTATACCAGTTGTTAAACATGGTGTAAAAGTTATAAGTATGAAGTTTTTTAAAGAAAATGACGACCCTGTAATGTGGCGTGGACCTATGCTTGGCAGAATGATAGATGTTTTTCTAAACCAAGTTAGATGGGGCATTTTAGACTATCTTATTTTTGATTTACCACCAGGAACAGGCGACGTAGCTTTAGATATAAGTTCTAGAATACCAACTTGTAAAGAAATAGTTGTAACAACTCCTCATCCTACAGCATCGTATATAGCAAAACAAGCTGGTGTAATGGCAATAAAAACAAACCACGAAATATTAGGTATTATTGAAAATATGGCTTATATAGAAATAGATAATAAAAAACATTATGTATTTGGAAGTGGTGGTGGAGAAGATTTAGCAAAAGAGTTGGGAACAAAAGTTCTTGGAAGTATACCAATGGGGCAGCCAAAAGATTTAAAAGCGTCTCCATCTGTTTACGAAGATAATAGTGAGATAGCTAATATTTACAAGCAAATTGCTGAAAATTTAATATAAATATAATAAATTATCTTTACTTCGTAAAAGTAGCTAAAGATACCAAGCTTATTTTATCACATATAGAAAAACAGCTTGAAGCTTAATCAAAAACTAAACTTCAAGCTGTTTTATTATTATCTAAAAAAATTAAATCTTGATTCTATTGTATCTGTAGCTACTGCAACTGTTGGAAATTCTATTTCTTCTACATTTTCTATTTCATAATATTCTTCGATATCTACAAAATTAGTATTCAATACGCTTGTTATAAATATATCATTATTTTCGTTACTATTTGTATTATTATTATTTCTTGCCTGCCACATATCCAAAAATCTAAACCTTACATTAAAAACTTCTCTATATTCTCTCTCTGTTAAAACATCTTCCAAAGTTTCTCTTAATTCTTCTGTAGGCCTTGCACTTCCTTCTACAAAGCATAGCATAGGAAACATAACACACCACCAATTATCACCCGTGGCATTGCCTATAGATATTGTTAGTGATTCATAATATCCTTTGGGTAGTGTCATATTCCCATATGTTATGGTAGGAAAATAAACATTTGTCAAATTAGCTACAACTGGCATATAATTGATTTGATTTACTACATTTAAAGCTTCATTTTCTATAAATTTTAAATTGTGTAAAATTATATTTCTTGTTGTTTCTATATCTCTAGAATCTTTTATTAAGTAGCCTATTTTTTCAAGAATTGTTTCTTTTACTTTCATTTTTACATATTGGTCATATTCACTATTACTATTAGCTAAAACATGAAACCTTATAATTTCATTTGCTATTCTTTGTTGCTTCGTACTCTCTTCTGCAAAAGCTTGTATAGCTATTGCAAGTGTTATTATAACACCAATTAAAAACGCATATGCAAGTATCTGTATTTTAAATTTTTTCATCTTATCAATATAACATATGCCATAATTTTATATGTAAATTGGCTTTGTTATTCTCCTTATATATTTTTTATATTAAGATTATTGACGTGAAAAATTTATTTATACTTTTTTTGAAATATTTTTTAAAAAATCATATGCTAAACTTATTACATAGAAAACAAAAAAAGTTTTTGTTAAACAGCATATTACTTGCAAGGAAATATAAAAAATACAAAACATCATTCTTACTGAATGAAAAAGAAAGGATACATTATGAACAACAATGAACTATTTGAGTATTACGATGATAAAGAAAATTCAGATTACTCAGATACAGATTACTCTGGAGAAGATACAGAAAATAAAGAATAAGAAAATACAACGTCTATGGAACAAGAAGATAACTTAACAATGAGGATAACAACCAGAAGAAACCCTAACTCATTCCAAAGCATAAGGCGTACAATAACATTCAACTCCAATGGAGGCTCTGTTAGCCCCACATCTATAGACCTCCTCGGAAACTATTTATAAAAAATATAAAAAAGAGTAAAATGGTCAAGGGATGAAAAATGACTAGATATGAAAAAGCGATGAAACTAAAAAATGAAGATTTTAAGCAATTAATAGGAGTAAAAAAGCAAACATATGAAAAAATG
>Ga0268261_10000384_pt1 | contig 27456 bp, 26 predicted proteins | sample TergutNc150P1_FD_190353 | JGI IMG/M metagenome (GOLD analysis project Ga0268261, IMG submission 190353) | Nasutitermes corniger P1 segment gut microbial community from laboratory colony in Florida, USA - Nc150 P1 (SPAdes) (version 2) | ecosystem: Host-associated > Arthropoda: Insects >... | reverse complement strand
CCCAAACATTAAGAAATGAGGGTTATTTATTTTTTACCGATTATTATAAATCTATCTAGTAAACTAAAGAACCGCCGTATACGGAACCGTACGTACGGTGGTGTGAGAGGTCGGCTATTCAATTATTGGATAGCCTCCTACTCGATTTCAAGACTAAAATTTTCTTCCAAAAAAATTGAAAAAAATTATTTGGTGTTAGAGGGGTGGTCATGATATAATAAGTATGTTAGGTACATATATAAAATTATTACTTAGGAATAAGAGAGATTTATAACAATAAGTTTCAAAAGCAAAGAACAATAAATATTTGTATCTAACAAGTAATTAACAAAATAAAAATTTAAGGATTTTATTTATGATTCTGTAGTCAAGGAGGCGAAAAAATGTCAAATACAATAGTAAATACAAATGTATCTGCAATAAACAGTCATAGGTCTATACTTTCAGTAGGAAGAAGATTAAATAGAAGTAGTGAGCGTCTAGCTTCTGGTATGCGTATCAACCGTGCAGCAGACGATGCAGCTGGTCTAGCATTATCCGAAAAAATGCGAAACCAAATAAGAGGTTTAGACCAAGCAGCAAGAAATAGCCACGATGGTATATCTCTAGTACAAACAGCAGAAGGTGCGATGGAAGAAATACATCGTATACTAGAGCGTACAAGAGAACTTACAAACCAAGCAGCAAATGATATTTATACAGATAATGACCGTGCCAATATTCATCTAGAGGTAAACCAATTGATGAGTGAAATAAATCAGATAACTCATACAACAGAGTTTAATACTATGAGATTATTAGGTGGAGCTAATCGTACACAAGAAGGTGTAAATAATATAAATGCAGTACAAAAACATTATAATCGAATAAGAGATAATTTAGACAGAGTTTTGGGAGAATACGCAGATGCTAGAGATTTGTATGATAGAGCAACAACAAATTTATTTACAGCAGAAGCAGAATTAGAAGCAGCAAGAAATTCTGACAATGAAACATTTGATAGAGCACAAGTAAATCTTGCAGCAGCAAGAGCAATACATTCTTTTGCAACAGATATAAGGGATGTTACACGTGATATTGCAAGACTTGGAAGCAGTGGCGGTGTTGCTTCAGATTTTGCTGTAGTTGTATCTAGACTTGACAATTTAATAACAGCTAATACAGTAGCGGATAGATTTAATCAAAATTTGAGCGGTATTAATTTTAGGACTACTTTTGGAGCTGGCATTTCTCCTTCTCCAACTTTCCCTTTAGCACCGGGTAGTGCAAATAATCCTAGTGATAATTTGCTTACAGGGGGGCTTTTTATTACTGGTTCAGGTAGTTTAAGTCTTAATGACCCTGCCCCTCCGGGTGGCTATGATAGAAGCATGAACGATGTAAATGCAATAAGCCGTACAAATAAAAATCTTATATCTGATATTACTTCTCTTGTTAATAATAGTAGTGCTGCTGATAATACAGCTAGTAACTTACAAGCTAATAATATAAACTTGTCTTTCATCGGTAATAATCCTATTAACGAATTTTCTGGTAGTACAGATACCGATGCTGTAGGTCATGGAGTTAATCGTTCTGCTGGACTTTTAGATTCTATGTTTCGGTTTGATGGTGGAGTAACTAATAGTCTTGGGGGGAGTATAATTGTAGAAGTACATCAAGGCAATTTTTTTCCTAATTATGGTACATTTACTATTGGTGGTAATGGTGTAATTACTCAAGCTGGTAGAGATGTTTTGGATAAGATAATAGGTTCCGTTGGAAGTAACACAATTGTTGTTCAGGATGTGAACGCTGTGATTCCTTATAATCCTTCAAACCAAGAATTGTTGAACGGGATTGCGACTTTAATGCCTGGTGCAAATTTAAGTTTATTAGGAAGCCCTCGTGGTTCTGGTATGGTAAATATATCTATCGTATTAGGTGCTATGGAAAATGCTTTCAGCCCTGCACTTGGGTTACAGATACAATCTGGAGCAAACAGTGGACAGCGTACAGATGTTCGTATAAATACTATGGATTTGTCTGGTCTTGGACTTCGTTCTTTTGCACATCAATTTGAGTTTGCATTATTACATGAAAATTCTGTACCTGGTGGTGGTAGAGATTTATCAGCTAGTTTAAATATGTTAGACAATGCTGTTAACACAATTTCTACACAACGTGCAGAACTTGGTGCTGTACAGAACAGGTTAGAGCATACTATTAACAATTTGCGGGTATCTTCTGAAAACTTGTCATCGAGCAATTCTCGTATTAGAGATACAGATATGGCAAGAGAGATGATGGCACTTACTCAGGCGAATGTGTTGCAACAAGCTGGGATGTCTATGCTTGCTCAAGCTAATATGGCTCCTCAGTCTGTTTTACAGCTGCTTGGATAATTTATCACGAAATATTATTTTTAAACACAAAAAATATATGGATTTTTCCATATATTTTTTGTGTTTAAAACCTTGTTTTTTTAGGATAAAATTCTAAGTTTTTACTATTTCAACTCTACAATTAAATCAATTTCTACAGCTGCATTTTTTGGTAATTGTGCTACACATATTGCACTTCTTGTGTGTTTTCCTATATCTCCAAAGATATCTACAAACAAAGATGAGGCACCATCGGCAACAGCAGGAGCATCTATAAAATCAGTTGTAGCGTTTACAAAAACTTGTAGTTTTACAAACGATTTTATATTTTCTAAATCTGTATGACTTTGTATAGCACATAGTGTATTAATAGCACATAGCTTTGCTGCTTCTTTTCCTTGTTCTATTTCTAATTTATAGCCAAGCTTACCAGAATACAAAAGCTCGCCATCTTTTATTGGTAGTTGACCAGAAATATATAATAAATTTCCTGTTTGTTTTGTAAGCACATATTTTGCTAGTGGTGCGGATGGGTTTTTTATTTCTATTCCTAGTTCTTTTAATTTTTCTAAAATTTTCATATTATTCTCCTTAGAAAATTGTACTATCATTCTATGTAATACCCTTATATTTTATATAATATTTTATTTTATGTCAATTTTATAAAAAATAAAAGTTGAAAAGGATTAGAACTTGTATAAATTTGTCCAAACTTTTTTATTGAAAAGTTGTATAAATAAAATTATAATATCCAATATGTAATACAAAAGATTTGAATAAAATTTTGGATAGAGGTTTGTCGTGGATGTATTTTCAAAAATATTCGAAATAGAAGAAAATGCAAAAATAATATTAAAAAAAATAGAAGACGATAAGAATAAAAAAACTGCAATTGTAGAGGAGCAAATAAAAGAAAAGAAAATAGAACTAGACAGAGAATACCGAATAAAATTTGAAGATTTGAAAAAAAAAATAGGTACAGAAACTGTAAGAGAAATGGAAGAGTTTACGAATATTCATTTAAAAAAACCGAGTATTGAAAGTAACAAAAATCTTGATACTAAGGTATTAAAAATATATTCTGATGTTTTAAAAAAATGCTTACAGATATAATTTTGGAGATTTTTATTGGTTATTACAAAGATTAAGGGATTAAAAGGAAAATTATTAAAATATGACGATTATAAAAATCTTTTAAATATAGGTGATTTTTCAATTATCAAAAATTTTTCGTCGTACAAATATTTAAAAGATTATGAATACCTAACAACAAATTTACAAAATGATTTGTATATTAGCCTTTTGAACGATTTCAAAAAATTAGATAGTATCTTAAAAAAAAGTAAGATAATTAAAATTTACAAAATAAAAATGCAAATTTTGATTATTAAAATATTATATAGTACGCTAGATGAAAATTACGATTTTGATGCTATAGACATAGGGATTGATACAAAAAAAATAAGTAAATCTAAAAATAAAGATGATTTTTTACAAGCTCTAAATGGTACTGAGTTTTTTGAAGTTTTGAAGTTTGTGAAAAGCTCAGATTATATTTTTTATCTAGACTTATATTATTATAAGAGATGTAGCGATTTTTTTTATAATAAACATTTCAAAAATATAATAAATAGTGAAATATCATTTTTAAACAATCGTATACTACAAGTTGTAAAAAAATATACAGTAAATACAAATGAATATTTAATACCAAAATATAGAGATAAAAGCTATAAATTTAATGAAAACAAGGCACAGAAAGATTATATAAATTACATGAAAAAATTGCTTAGGCATGGTATTAATTTTAATCTTAGTAATTCTATAGAATTAGAAGAGGCATATTTTTTTTATTATATTTTTTTGAAAGAATTAGAAATAAAAAATTTATTAATCGTTACAGAAGGAATAAAACATAAAAGAGATGTAAGTTTTTTGATAAATTTGTAGGTTGTACGCATATGATAGAAAAAATGTCTTTTATAAATATAGTTAGCCATAAAGATAATAGAGATAAGATTATTAATTATTTTCTAGAATATGATATTCATGTAGATTATGTTTTAGATAAAACTAATATTTATAGTGCACATATGGAATTTTTTAGAGACTTTCCGTCTTTTCTAAGAAATCCTACAAATATTATAGATATAGAAAAAGCTGTATACATATCGGATAAGCTACAGAGTGTAAACAAAGATGAAATAATTAAGTTAAAAGAAGCAATAAAAATATTTGAAAATTATAGTAATATAAATGTATCCATTGCTATGTTAAGTAGTCTTTCTTTTATTAAATATAAATTTGGATATATTCCAGTTATTACATATGGTCAAATAAAAGAAAATTTGAGAAGAGAGGGCTGTTTTTTTTATGAGAGTGAAATAGGTAGCAATGTTTATTTTCTTTGCTTTTTTACAAATTTAGATTCTCAAAATATAGAAATACTTTTAAAAAAATATAATTTTGTAGAGCAAGATTTGAACGAATACTTGGACGATAATTTATTTTATAAAAGTATATCTAGCATATTAAAAATTTTAAAAAGAGATTTAGAAAATCTAGAAAATGAATCTTGGGAAAATAAAATATCTAGTATATACCTAACAAATCAAAGTGTAGCAGAAGCGTACAATACAATTAATTTTTTTTATATAAAAAAAATTTTAGAAAATATGTGTGAAAACATATCAGAAAATTTTATATTGTATAAAGGTTATATGAGTGTAGAGCAGGCAGTTGATTTAGATAGAAAAACGGAAAACATAAGAGAAATATTATTTTGGAGAAAAGATATTACAGATGAAAATGCCAAAAATAATATAAAAAATATACCAGTTAAACTTAAAAATAATTTTTTTGTAAAACCATTTGAATTTTTTGTAAAATCATATTCGCATCCTTTGTACAACGAAATAGATGCAAGTTTTATTATAGCTGTCTTATATCCTATTTTTTTTGGGCTTATGTTTGGAGATGTTGGTCAAGGGGCATTTATAATAATATCTTCGATTGTACTAAAGCCACCTGTTCGAAATATAGGTATTACAATTGGCATTTCTAGTATGTTTTTTGGTTTTATGTATGGTAGTATATTTGGTTTTGAGCATATTATACCTGCATTTCTTATTATACCTGCTACAAATATAAGTAATATCATTCTTTTTTCTGTTTTTTTTGGAGTTTTTATAATAATATTAAGTATTTTAGTAAATGTTTTTGTTGGAATCAAACAAAAAGATTATGCAAGGATATGGGAGGGACCAAATTCTTTAGTTGGACTTTTGTTCTACATTGGTTTAGTAATGATTTATTTGTTCTCAATAAATATTTTTACTATTATTATCACTTTTCCTTTTTTTGCACAAATAATATTAGAAATAAAAAAAGAACCAAAAAACATTTTTGGTATCGTAATAGAAACTTTTGAATATTTGCTTGCTTATATTACTAATACATTTTCTTTTATTAGAATAGGAGCAATAATACTTAGCCATAGTGCAATGATGGGTGCTGTTTTTATGCTTACTAGAAATTTTGGTTTACTTAGCAGTATTTTGTTTATTGGGCTTGGTAATATTTTTGTAATGTCTCTTGAGATTATGATTTCTCATATACAGGCAATTAGATTAAATTATTATGAAGTTTTTAGTCGTTTTTATAGAGGTGGTGGAAAAGAATTTATTTCTGTAAGAGATATTGCTGTAGGAAAAAAACATGAGATAAGAATTTTTTAAAAGGAGGTTTAATTTTGATAATTATTTTGGCACTTGTACCATTTATAATTTTTGCTCCATTTTTTATTTATAAATTTAGTAAAAACATAAAAAAATCGCATATTAAAAAAATATTATTTATAAATATTTTGAGTTTTTTTGGAGTTTTGATATACACATCTTTTTTTATGGCAGTACAAGTGAATGCAAATACTGTAAATGGAGTAACCACAGAGCGTGGCATGGCATTTTTAGCTGCAGCACTTGTTACAGGTATGTGTACAATAGGTACAGGTATTGCGACGGGACAAGCAGCATCTGCAGGTCTTGGGGCAATTAGTGAAAACGAAAAATTGTGGAGCAAGGCACTTATTTTTGTTGGTCTTGCAGAGGGTATTGCAGTATACGGTCTTTTAATTGCTTTTACTATACTTGCACAAATTTAATATGAAAATGTTTCTTATATGCAGGGATTTACATACAAAAATACTTTTTGGGCTATCTGGTATAGAAGCTGTAGTTGTAAGTAATGAAAAGGAGTTGAAAGAGGAATATGAAAAAGCTATAAATAACAAAGAAATTGCTATTTTGATATTAGAAGACATTTTTTTTGATAGTATAGATATAAATATAGATACTCCTATTATTACTTTTGTGGAGGGAATAAAATTTTAAATTTATGACAAATGAAGAAAAAATTGAAGAGTTTGAAAAATATGTTGTAAATAAAGCTATTAATTTAAGAAAGCAAACTTTTAACGATATTAATATTCAGATAAAAAAAGAGGTGTTGGAAAAAACAAGAGAACTAGAGGATGAATTAAACAAAGATTTAGATAAAAAAATAAAATTATTATTATCAGAAAAAAATAAAATTTTGTATGAGCATAACCAAAATTTACGAAGAGATAAATTGAGCAATCAAAATATTTTTGAAGAAGTAAAAAAGAAATTGGAGGCTTTTGTAAATAACAAGGATTATGTAAATTATTTAATAAAATCTATAGAAAATAGCCCATACAAAGACTTTGAAATAATACTTACAAAAAGCGATATAAAGCATAAAACAAAGTTGGATGAAAATTTTAAATTGATAAGCTATACAGGTGATTTTATTGGTGGGTATATGGTTATATTGAATAATAAAATTTTTGATAATTCATTTTTAGGTGCTTTGAAAATTTTGCTTTAGACTGGGGAACTACAAATGAAAAAAACAGCTACAGTAAAAGGAATAAATGGGACTGTTGTAAAAGCCGTAGGATTTTCTATTATGGGAGAAATGGTTCATATAGGAGAAAAAAAATTATTGGGAGAGGTAGTAGAAATATCTAAATATATAATTATACAAGTTTTCGAAGATACAACAGGTTTAAAAGAAGGAGATGAGATTTTTGGGACAGGTAGCCCGTTGTCTCTAACTTTAGGTCCTGGACTTATGGGCGGTGTTTTTGATGGTATGGGTAGAAATTTGAAATATAGAGGAGAGTTTTTGGATGTTGGAATTTTTAAAGATATAACTAATAAGTGGAAATTAGATATATTAGTAAAAGAAGGAGATGAAATATTAGAAAATACAACTGTTGCTGTTATTTCTGAAACATCTCTTATAAAACATTATATAATGAGTCCTTTTTCGGGGAAAGTATCTTCTATAAATTTTCAAGAAGAGTACGATAAATCAGATACTTTATTATTATTAGAAACAAAAAAAAGTATTAGAGAAATAAAGTTACAAATTACATGGCCTGTAAAAATACCCAGACCTACAAAAAACAAAGAAGAGTTAAAAATACCTTTAATAACAGGTCAAAGAGTAATAGATAGCCTTTTTCCTATTGCACTTGGTGGAACAGCAGCTATACCGGGAGGCTTTGGAACTGGTAAAACAATGACGATGCATCAAATAGCGAAATATGCCCATGCCGATATTTTAATATATATTGGTTGTGGGGAACGTGGAAATGAAATAAAAGGAATATTGGATGATTTTGAAAAATTAAAAGATCCAAAAACAAATAATAGTTTAATGGAAAAAACAATAATAATTGCAAACACATCCAATATGCCAGTAAGTTCTAGAGAAGCAAGTATATATACAGGTGTTACAATAGCAGAATATTATAGAGATATGGGCTATAATGTTGTTTTAATAGCTGATTCAACATCTAGATTTGCAGAAGGGCTTAGAGAATTAAGTGGAAGGCTTAGAGAAATGCCAGCCGAGGAGGGATATCCTGCTTATTTATCAGCTAGGTTAGCTAATTTTTATGAACGTGCAGGTTTTTTCAAAAACCTAAATGGTAGCTATGGCTCTATTACTATTATGGGTACAGTTTCTCCACAAGGAGGAGATATGAATGATACTGTTACACTTAATACCAAAAGATATGTAAGATGTTTTTGGGAATTAGATAGAGCTTTAGCGTATAGTAGACATTTTCCAGCTATTAACTATTTAAATAGTTATAGCGAATATGTAGAAGATTTTAATGAATGGTATATAAAAAATTCTTCTAGTGATTTTTTAAAAAATCGTGAAAAATTGATAAATATACTTATATCACAAAAAAAATTAGAAGATATAGTAAAATTGATAGGTGAAGATGTACTACATGATAGTCAAAAGTTAGTTTTAATTATTGGTGAAATAATAAAAAAGGGATTTTTAAGTCAAAATGCTTTAAGCAAAAAAGATTCGTATACATCTTTAGAAATACAAAATAAATTTGTACAAATAATTTTGTATCTTTATGAAAGAGCAAGTAGTTTAGTAGATATGTATATTCCCGTAAGTATTATGAAAAAACAAGGTATTTTTACCAAAATAATGAATATGAAAGAAAGTGATTATACATATTCTATAGATTTGAATTACTATTTTAATGACATAGATTCTTTTTACAATAAACTAGCACAGGAGTATGAACAAGTATGGCAATAATATACACAAGTGCAGAAGAAATAAAAGGAAATATTATACAAATAAAATCAGAAGAATCTTTTTTTGGTGAAAAAGTAATAATAGAGCAAGATGGTATAATAAAAAATGGACAAGTTATAGCTATAGATAATGATTTAGTTTATATCCAGGTTTTTGAAGGTACTTTTGGATTTTCTTTAAATAATATAAGAGTAAGGCTTACAAAAGAGCCTTTTTTGTTAAATTTAAGCCCAGACATAGTAGGTAGGGTATTTGATGGATTGGGAAGACCAATAGATGGACTAGGTGAAATATATGGAGGGGTAAGAAAGAATATAAATACTCCAGCAATAAACCCTATATTTAGAGATTATCCTAAAGGTTTTGTACAAACAGGTATTTCTTCTATAGATTTACTTATAACACTTGTACGTGGTCAAAAGCTACCTATATTTTCTGTAGAGGGTATTTTTCATGATAAACTAGCTATACAAATAGTTTCACAGTCAAAAATATATGAAAATAATGAATTTTATGAATCTACTTCTGTTTTAGAAAATGATAAATATCCTATAGATGAAGATAATTATATTGTTTTTGCAGGTATTGGCTTAAAATTTGATACATATAATTTTTTTAAAAATTCTTTTATGGAAATAGGAAATACCAATATTGTAACATTTTTGAATTTGGCACTTAGCCCAGTTTCAGAAAGGCTTTTAATACCTAGAGTAGCACTTACAGCTGCCGAATACCTAGCTTTTGATTTAGGTAAAAATGTAATTGTAATAATGACTGATATGACATCTTATTGTGAGGCAATGAGGGAACTTTCAGCAACTAGAGGAGAAATACCGGGTAGAAAAGGCTATCCGAGTTATATGTATTCGGATTTAAGTAGTATATATGAGCGTGCAGGAATAATAAAAGGAAAAAGAGGTAGCCTTACATTAATACCAATACTTACGATGCCAGCAGGGGATATTACTCATCCAATAGCAGATTTGACTGGTTTTATAACAGAAGGGCAAATTGTTTTGTCAAATAATTTTAAATATCCCCATATTAGTATTTTGCCATCTTTATCAAGGCTTATGAAAGATGCTATAGGTAGTGGAAAAACAACGAAAGAACATCCTGTTATAGCAAAAAAAATTTTCGAGGCTTATTCAAAAGTAGGATATGCAAGAGATTTAGCACAAATAATAGGAGAAGATGAATTATCAAACGAAGATAAGCTATATATAAAATTTGGCATGGAATTTGAAAATGTTCTATTAAAACAAGATTATACAGAAAATAGAAGTATATATTCTACAATATCTATAGCAAAAGAGCTTTTGAGGATAATAGAAGATGAGTAAAGAAAAACTTATACAGACAAATAAAGTATTAAAATTGAGTATACAAGGTTATGAGCTATTAGATAAAAAAGCATTTATATTAAAAAAAGAGATAGATGATTTGAAAGATAGAAGATTAAAAACAAAAGAATCTATAAATGATTTATTAAAGACTATTAGTGAAGATTTTGTTTTATCAAGTATTAATATGGGTCTTAATAATATAAAAACTTTGACAAAAGATATAGAGGTAGATAATAGCTTTGAAATGTTAAAAACAAGTATAATGGGTATAGAAGTAAATATTGTAAAATGGCAAAAACAAGATACGGTAATAAAAGGTCTTTACAACCACGAGAATTTATATAAAACTGTATCAAATATGGAAGATTTGAAAGAGTTACTTATATTACTTGCTATGTTAGAAGATTCTATAAAAAAACTTGGTACTGCTTTTAGAAAAACTAGGGTAAGAGTAAATGCTTTGAAAAATATAGTAATACCTAGAAATGAGAAATTAGCAAAATCTTTAAAAGAGAGAATAGAGGAACAGGATAAGGAAAGGTATTTTTATTTTGGAGTTATATGAGATGTTTTTCAAAATATACAGTTACTACAATCATAAATAACATTATTTACTAGTTGCAATTTTTCTAGATAAAGTGTATAATATAATCTATTCTTTAGTCAATTTATAGATTTTTACTCCTATAATTAATTTAACCTACTTACCTCCTCTTGCCAATGGCAAGAGGAGGTATTTTTATTTTGATGTAAAGGTGGTGCACCTGCTACGCAACAAAGAATAGTGCAAAATGGATAATCATTAGTAAATCAATTTCCTGATAATCCTATTAGAAATGGTCATACATTTAATGGTATGAATAATTTAATTAATATGATATAATTACTATAAATTATATCATATTCACAACCTTATAAGGAGAAAAAATGTCAAAAGTATTATATATTATAGCTAATCCAAACAACGATAGCATAGGTGTAAAAGTTGGGGATGCTTTTATAAATGAATTAAAGAGGATAAATGAAGATATAAAAGTTACAACAGTAAATTTGTTTGACACATATGTACCAGAATTAGATGGAGATACGCTTGCAGCTTGGGGAGATCTTGCAAAAGGAAAAGGATTTCCCGAACTTACAGAACGTCAACAGCGTCATTTGAGTGGTTCAGATGCACTTTTAAACCAATTTTTAGAGCATGACAAATATATTTTTGTAACACCTCTATGGAATAGCAATGTACCTGTACGTTTCCACTCATATTTAGATGCACTTTGTGTACCTCAAAAAACTTTTAAATATACAGAACAAGGACCAGAGGGATTGGTAAAAAATAAAAAAGCTATACACATACACGCAAGTGGAAAATTAGTACAAGATGGAGAAATAGTTTTACCTCTTGCAATTGTACGTGAAGTAATGAACCTTATTGGCATATCGGATTATCATACTCTTTTGGTACATGGTCAACAACAAGAACGTGAACGTGCAGATGAGATACGTGAAGATGCTATTGCAAAAGCTATTCGTATGGCTAAAAAATTTTAATTAATTCAAAATGTGTCTAAAATAGATTCGGTTGTTTCATCAACTTTTACAAAGTAATAGTATAATCAATCAAAATTTTGATTGATTATACTGTTTTTTGAAATTTTTACTACAATTTTAACTCTTTAGCTTTCTCTTTTCCACTAATAATCCTAAATAAACCTCTTGCAAGTGCTTCAAGTTCATGTTCACCCGACATTACTACAACATTAGCTATAAATTTTACTTTTTCAGAAATAAAATTTGTAACAAATTTAGAGTTTGCTATACCTCCCGTTAATATTATAGAATCTATATTTCCATTTGTAACTGTAGATAGTGCTCCAATTGATTTTGCAATATTATAGCACATTGCAGAAAACACTAACTCTGAGTATTTATCATCATTTTTTATATTTTCTTCTATTTCTATGATGTTTGTTGTGCCAAGATGTGATACGAGACCACCTTTTCCACGTATGAGTTTTTTTATTTCTTCTTTTGGAATGCCGGAATCATAAAATTTATTTACAAATTTCATTAGAGGTATACCCCCACTTCGTTCTGGAGAAAATGGTCCTATATCGTCTCCTACAGAATCTTTTAATATACCTTTTTCATACAAAGACAAAGATATACCTCCACCCATATGTGCTACTATTATTGTTAAATCTTCAAATTTCTTTCCTGTTTTTTTAGCATATTCTATACACATAGCTCGAGAATTTAAAACATGTGATAAGCTTTTTCGTTCTATTTCTTTAAAACCTGTTATTTTTGCTATTTTTGGAATATCACCGGCAGATACAGCATCATATATGTAGGAATTACAATTTGCTTTTTTCGCTATTAAATCTGCTATAAGAGCTCCTAAATTTGATGCGTGTGAGCCTCCTTTTTCGTTTTCTAGCCAATTTTTTAAATCATCATTTACTATATAGCCACCTGTATCTATTGTTGGTAATAGACCACCTATACCTACAACTCCATTTAAATCTTCTATTTTAAATCCATGCTCTTCTATAGAATTTATTACAAGATTTAGTCTAAAATCTTTTTGACTTGGTATGTCTTTGAAATTTAATAATTCTTCAAATGTGTGCCTTATTGTTTTTTTAAAAATTGGATTATCATTTTCAAAAAGTCCTATTTTAGTAGATGTAGAGCCGGGATTTATTGCTAGTATTAAATACATATTTTCTCCTATTAAGTTTTTATTATTCACAATACATAATTATACATATATGAATTTTTTTATACAACGCAAAAACTATGAAATTTAGGAGGGATAGATAAGATATAATTCTCCAGAAAAATTTAATGTTAAAAACTTGTTTATTAGTATATTATAAATATTTACACATACTAATTACATCAAAATTGTTATATAAATACTGTTTTTTTAAAAGCTCATTTGGTATATATTTGTCATATTTGCCTTTAGAATTTATTTCTTCTAAATTTTCAACACTAATATTTATATATTTTTTTATCTCTCGTAGGTCTCTAAGAAGTTTTGAAATATTCTGATTTTCTATAAATTTAATACTAATATCTAAAATTGTATTTATCTCAACTATATATTTTTTCATTTTTAATGCTAAAATAAGTGTATTCAATTCTTTTGTTCCCAAAAAGTGAAAAAATCTATATTCTAGAGGTGTTATTTTTGAAATATAAAAATCTTCACATATTGAATTATTCAAAAACTTATTTACAATTTTTTTTATATAAACAAATTTTTGATATGCTAGGTTATCTAAATAATTGTAATCAAAATTATTTGTAACAATTTTTTTTATTTCGTTTATAACAGCCATATCGAAATTTTCTAGAGAATTTTGTGGTGCAAATTTAGTTTTTGCATTCGATTTTATAGGATTAACATATACTATTCTTTGTTTTAAATTTACAGAAGAAACTTGCCACGATTTTCCGTATAACAAAATTTCGTCTTTTTCTTTTACCTGTTTAGATATAGTACCTATTGTTCTATGTTCACATATTACTTTATATTCTTTTGGAGTATTAAAAACAGACAAAAAATCATATTTAGACGTTATTTTTTCTCCTATATCTGATAACCTTATATATTCAATATCGACTTTTTCAACAATTTTTATATTTATTAGATGTTTTAATAATATACGAAAATCATCTTTTGAAATATTTCTAAATATATATTTTGACAACATTTTCTGTGCTAATAATTTATAAGAAAATTTACCTCTGCTATGTATATATGATAACATTTGATGAAAAAATATACCAAAAGGAAAAATATCTTGCTTTATAGGTTCTTTAAAACCATTTTTGCAAAGTTCTATTTGTGATATGCATATAAGTATTTCTATATCTTCGTTGTTTAATATTTTATTATCTTCTTTTTCTTCGTTGTACAAAAAAATATTTAGTTTTGATATTCCACTTCTTCTACCACTTCTTCCTAATCGTTGTGTTAGGTTAGATACAGAATAAGCATAGTTATCGAGTGCCACAATATCTAAATCACCCAAATCTATACCAAGTTCCAAAGTAGTAGTTGCTCCTATACATATCTGTGTCTGCGGTTCTTTTGATTTTTTTTCTATATACTCTCGATTCTCTTTTGAAATATTACCGTGGTGGGTATAGAAAATTTGGCTATTGTTATTTTTTTTCGATAATTCTGTTAAAAATTTTATATTTTCTTCAACTCTATTTCTAGAATTTGAAAATATAATACTTTTTCTACCCTTTAAACTTTGGTAAATATCTTTGTAATGTTTATTTAGATTATTATTATATTTTAGTTTTATTTCCGTTTGTTTTATGTTATTATTTCCTAATACAACTTCACATCCGTTTGTAGTTTCAGCATTTATCCAATTTCTAGCCTCTTCTATATTACCTATTGTTGCAGAGATTCCTATACGCCTAGCTGTATTTTTTGTTATATCTGTGATTTTATATAATATAGAAGATAATTGTACACCTCTATCATTTTCTATAAAATAATGCATTTCGTCTACTATTATAAATTTCAAATTTTTAAACATCTTTAAAACTAATTCTTCATTTTTTAAAAGCATATTTTCTAGAGATTCTGGTGTTATTTGCAATATTCCTGTAGGTATTTTTTTTAATTTGTTTTTGTTTGAAATACTAGATTCGCCATGCCATTTTGTTACTTTTATATCTGCTTTTAATAGCAGTTTTTCTATTCTTTCAAATTGGTCGTTTATTAACGCTTTTAAGGGAGAGATATACATTACATCAACGCTATTATTTTTATTATTAAAAATTTCTGTAATAATAGGAAAAAAAACAGCTTCTGTTTTTCCAGAAGCTGTACCCGCAGCTATTATTAAATTTTTGTTTGTATTAAAAATAATATTACATGACTCTTTTTGAATATATCTAAGTTCTTTAAAACCCATCTCATAAATATAATCTTGTATAAAAGGTGCTAATCTATTTTCTATATTTGTACTATAGTTCAAATTTTTCATATTCTTCATCTATTTCATTACTTATTCTTTCATCGTCTTGTGTTTTGGAGTATTCAAAATTAGTATTTCCTTTTTCTATATTATCTAAAATATCTTCTATCGTTGTAAAGTTGTTTTGTGCAGATAAATTCAAAATATTAATAAAATCTGTTATAATTTCTCTTGGGGTTATTTTTTTTAGTGCATAAGACCTAGAATATTCATGGTCTAAAAATAAACGTATTTGATTAGTAAAATTGTTTGTAGTATCGTATTTGTATACTTGTGCGTGCATATAATATATTTTTTCTAGTAAAACAACTACTTCATCTTTTTCAAAGGGTTTTAAATATATTACTGGAGATAATAAGTCTACCATACCCTCTTGTACAAAATTTCCTCTGTATAATCTAGATTTTAATGCCTCGTAGCTATACAATCCTCTTTTTTCATTCTGCATTGCTTCTGGTGTTGCACCCATTAAAATACCCAAATGCTTTGTTTGACCTTGTAGTATATCATTGTACATTGTAAGAATAATTTCATAATTAGATTGTCTAGATTTCTCTATGCTTATTTCAGATAATTGTTTTATTTCATCAAAAATAAGAAGCAAACCTTGATATCCAGCTTCTTTTACAAAGCCTGCAATAATTCTAATATAATCATACCAATCTTTATCCGTTATAATCCTGCCTATGCCCGGCAAATCTTGTTTTGCTGCTGTTTTTGTTTCGTATTCGCATCTTAGCCATTTTATCACATTATCTTTTAATGTCTGATTTTCTGTTATATATGCTTCGTAATATAGTTCTATCACAGTTTTAAACTCGTAGCCATTGTTATAGTTTGATGCAAGTTCGGACAGTGAACTACTTATAAGTTTTTTTGTTTTAGCTTTTATATCTAAATCGCTTAAACTTTCATGTTCTTCTTTTATTTTGCTTTCTATATATCTTTGTATAACATATTCTAAAGCTCCACCATTTTTCCTTTTTTTTGTAGACATATTTTTAATTAATTCTCTGTATGTATTTGCACCTTCTCCATGACTGCCTATAAAACGTCTATTTGGAGATAAATCTGCAGAAATAACTACAAAATCGTTGTAATTTGTAAGTAGATGATTTCGTACAGCATTTAGCAAAAAACTTTTACCAGCTCCATAATTACCTACAACTACTTTAAAAGATGCATCTCCTCTTCTAATAGATACTATATCTTCAAGTATTGCCCTTACCTCTTCGGTTCTACCAATCATTAAATGGTTTAAACCATCTTTTGGCACAACACCAGCATTTAAAGATGTAAGAATTTTTCTAGACATACCTATAGCTGGCAATTTGTGTTCGACATCTAATATATTATTTTGTTCTAAATCTTCTAATTCCTCTTTCAAGATAATTCACCTTTTTGTAATTTTATAATTTTTTAAATACTAATTATTTTTTTTATTTCAAGTATATAATCCTCATAAATACATATTTCATCTATATTTATAATATCATCTCCTATAATATCGTGCGATTTTTCGTTTATATCGTATAAAATATTTTCATCTATATTTGATATTTCGCCATTTAATATTAAAATTAAAGTATTTAATTGTGTTTCGTCTAGCTCTTTTACAAAATATTCGTATTCATTTTGTATATTTTTATTTTTTTTATTTTGCAAAAATATATTTTTGTCTGATTCTAAAATTTCGTCTTCATCTGTTTTTAGTAGGTTCGCTACATTATTTGCTTCGCTTCTTATTTTGTTCATTTTTATAATATTTTTCAAATTTTCGACTTCTTTTAATAGTTGATTATTTTTTTTCTCTATTTCAAAAATACAATTTTCTAATTTTTGTATTTTGGATGAATTTATATTTTCTATTTCTTTAAATGAATACTCTAGCATTTCAAGTTTGGGTATGTAAATTGCTTCGGTTTTTGATTTGTATTCTTCTAAATATTTTATTTTTTCTTCTAGTTGCCTAATTTTATTTTGATTATCTTTTCCAATAAGTTTTTCAATGTATCCCATTTGATTACTCTTTCTTATTTATTTTTCGTATTAAAATATAGACTTTTTCTACATTTTATAACAATTATACAAAATTGTCAAACAAAAAAATAATTAAGACATAATTAAGAAAGTGTTGAGGTGTAATATATGGGTCATGTATCACTTTAAGTGAAGTAAAAAAAGATTTCAAAGCGAGTATAGTAATAACTAGTGCGAAACCAGAAACAAAGAAGTTAATAATAGAGATGGATGCAATGTGGGGAATATAATATTATCTGAAGAAGATTTAAACTTTTGTTGTTTTTTAGAAGAATAAAAAAGGCAAAAATTACAATAACCAAAACCATTGACAAAATGAAAAATATAGTGTAAAAATTAAATAATAAATGTTAAAAATATAACATATTAAATTTTCTCCAATAAGTATAAATATTCACTAAAAAATTACGATAGTAAAAATTCTAATTATAATTATGTTAATTATAACTATATCATATTCAATTTTTAATTTTATATCTAGGCTATGTTTTGTAAATATATCTCAAAAATCTATACTTAAAATGCGAAATGATGTATATTTACATATACTTAAACAACCATACAAATTTTTTATTAAAAATTCTATTGGTGATGTAATGAGTCGTATTATGAACGATGTAGAAAATGTACAAGAAAATTTTTCTAGTAGAATAGTATATATACTAGGTGATTTACTACGAATTATATTTGTTTTAGCTTGGTTATTTTATATAGATTTTAATTTAACACTAATTACTATTGCTATAGTACCTGTTTTTGTCATTTGTAGTAATTTTTTGTGGGGAAAAGTTGGTGCTATAAGTGCAGTTGTAGCTATGAAAAAAAGTGAAGTAACAAGTACTTTGCAAGAAACTATTTCTTCTGTAGAATTAGTAAAAATTATTGCTAACAATAGAATTTTTAAAGATAAATTAAATAAAAAATCTAAAGAATTAGCAGATTCTACAATAAAGGTCAGTAAACTAAAAATAATTGGGGAGAGTCTGGGTCAATCTATTATCATTCCTTACATTGTTGTTATATATTTATTCGGTGGTTTTTGGTATATGACATATGGGACACCCAGTATAGGAACTATTATAGCTTTTTCTAATTTTTTAGCCACTCTTGTGCCAGCTGTAATGGGGTTTATTGGTGGTATTATGTCTGTTGCTTCTAGTGTAGCAAGCGTTAATAGAATACAAGAATACTTGTCTTTTGAACCCGAAGAGAGTGGTAAAAAACTACTTAGCAAAGAAAAAGAAATAAAAATAGAATTTGTAGATGTATCTTTTTATCAAGAAACATCCGATTTTAAAATTGAAAACTTGAATTTAACAATAAATCAAGGTGATTTTATTACAATTGTAGGTGAAACAGGTTCTGGAAAATCAACTATAGTAAAACTTCTTTTTAGATTATACGATGTAGATAGTGGTTCTATTTTGATAAATGGTGTAGGTATTAAAGAATATGATATAAATGATTTAAGAAGTGTATTCGGTTACATACAGCAAGACTCGTATATTTTTAAAGACAGTATAATAAATAATTTATTATATGGAAATCTAAATGCTACACAAGATGAAATAAATGAAGTAATAAAGATTTCGGATTTGCATAATTATATAGAAAAATTACCAGATAAATACGATACTATTATAGAAGAAAGAGGAAGTACACTATCTGGTGGAGAAAAACAAAGATTGGCTATAGCAAGAGCTTTGCTCAGAAAACCCAAATTACTTGTATTAGATGAATCTACGTCATCTTTAGATTTAAAAACCGAAGAAACAGTTTTAAACAATATGAATGAAGTATTTGATAATACAACAATATTGTCTATAGACCATAGATTAACAACATTAAAAAAGGCAAATAAAATTATTGTTATAAATCATGGAAATATAGTTAATCAAGGCTCTTATGAAGAATTAAAGGAATCTTCTTCAGAATTTAATGCAATAATTAGTCGTAAAATAGATTTAAAAAAACAAACAGTTCAAGTATAATATAAGAATAAAAAAATGGTGATATTTTGAAAAATAAAATCACACCATTTTTTTATCCCATTAATTAATATTTAATAACGCCTTTAATAAGATTTTGCAAAAACAGCCATAACTTTAGCCGTATCTCCACAGAAAATGCAAGTATCGCTTAATTTCTCCTGTTCTTCTGGCAAGCATCTTGTAGAGGCTGCTGTTTTTTCTTTTATTTTTTCTTCACAAACTTTACTTTCACACCACATTGCTTTTATAAAACCCGGGTCATTATTCAGTATATTTTCAAACTCGTCCATTGTTGTAGCTATATGAGTTTTCTCATTCAATGATTTTTTAGCATTATTGTACATGGATATGTTTATTTCTTCTAATTTTTGTTCTATTGTTTTAGCTATGTTTTCTAAACTTACTGTTTGTTTTTCTCCACTGTACCTTGTAACAAGTACACATTTATTTTCGGCTATATCTTTTGGACCAATTTCTATTCTAATAGGGACACCTTTCATTTCCCAATCACTAAATTTAAATCCAGGAGTTTTATCTCTTACGTCTATTTTAGTTCTAAAGTTTTCAAGGCTATTTTCTATGTTAGTAGCTGTTTCTAATACACCATCTTTATTTTGATTTATAGGTACTATTACAACTTGTATTGGAGCAATTTTTGGAGGTAATACAAGTCCATTGTTATCTCCATGTACCATTATAACAGCACCTATCATTCTTGTACTTGCTCCCCAAGAACTTTGATAAACATAATTTAGATTGTTATTTTTATCTGTAAATGTAATATCGAACGTTTTTCCAAAACCATTTCCCAAGTTATGGCTTGTTGCAGATTGTAATGCCTTACCATCTTTCATTATACTTTCTATTGTATATGTTGTTACTGCACCTGCAAATTTTTCTTTTTCACTTTTTCTACCTCTTACAACTGGTATTGCTAATACATCTTTAAAAAGGGTTGTATATATATCTAGCATTTGTTTTGCTACACCATCTGCCTCTATTTCTGTTTCGTGTGCTGTATGTCCTTCTTGCCACAAAAATTCTGTTGTACGTAGAAATGGTCTTGTTGTTTTTTCCCATCTTACTACACTGCACCATTGGTTATATTTTATTGGTAAATCTCTATAAGACTGTATTATGTTCGAAAAGTGATGGCAAAACAAAACTTCTGATGTAGGTCTAACACATAGAGGTTCTTCTAAATTTTCATCGCCACCACTTGTTACAAGTGCAACTTCTGGTGCAAAACCTTCTATATGGTCTTTTTCTTTTTGTAGCATATGTTGTGGTATAAATAAAGGCATATACACATTTTCTATATCCACTTTTTTAAACATATTGTCTAATTCTTTTTGTATAAGTTCCCAAACTTTAAATCCATATGGCCTATATATAACACATCCTTTTATTGGTGCATAATCTACCATTTCTGATTTTTTTACTACATCTGTATACCACTGTGCAAAATCTATGTTCATATCTGTTATTGCGTCTAATTTTTTTTGCATTTTTCACCATTATTATAATTTATTATAGTCTTCTATAGATAAATTTATATCTTTTAGTATTTTACGTATAAGACTACGTTTTAAATCTTTAGAATGAATAGGAACAACAGTTGTACGTCCATCTATATTTTTATAAAATCTATGACTTCCTGTTTGTCTAATCTCTATAAATTTCATATTTTCTAACAGTTTACACATTTCAAAACTTGTTATAATTTTTAGTTTACTCATGAAATACTTCTACCTGCTGTACACCTATAAATTCATTCTGTACTATTTCTTCTTGCTCTACTTCTAAACATATTAAAATAACTTCTTTTATATATTCCAACAGTTCTGGTATTGTATCTGCTTGCGTATAACAACTTTTTATTGCCGGAACAGTTGCAATATAGCCACCATCTTCATCTTTTTCTATTAATACTGTATAGTTATGAGATTTCACTTTTTTACTCCTTTTTAGAAAATTTTTAAAAAATTTTATATACAAACAAAGCCATTTTTGATTTTAAAAAATGACTTTGTTCGTAAAATATTATGCTATTATATTCTTTGTTTGCTCTTTTGTTTTTCTTTTTTCTTTTTTACCAAGAAGCGGTCTATCTGGATTGTATACAATCTCTGGTTCTTTTTTATCTATTACAGTTTCTTTTGTTATAGTTACTTTTTCTACATCGTTCCTACTAGGTATAGTATACATTATATCTATCATAAATTCTTCTATGATAGAACGCAATCCTCTTGCTCCAGTACCACGCTCCACAGCTTTTCCTGCGATTGCTTTAAGCGAATCTTCTGTAAATTCTAGTGTAACATTATCTACTTCAAAAAGATATTGATACTGCTTTATAAGAGCATTCTTTGGTTTTGTAAGAATAGTAATAAGTGTATCTTCGTTTAGCTTATCTAATGTAACAATAATTGGTAATCGTCCAATAAACTCTTGTATAAGACCAAACTTTGTTAAATCATTTGGAAGAGGATTTGTTGTTAGATTTTTAGGCTTATTTGTAGTAGGTTCTGCACCAAAACCAATTAATTTTTTGTTCAAACGTTGTTCTATAATTTTATCTAAGCCAACAAATGCACCACCACAAATAAACAATATATTTGTTGTATCTATTTGCAAAAATTCTTGATGTGGATGTTTTCGACCACCTTGTGGGGGTACAGATGCAATAGTTCCTTCTAATATTTTAAGTAATGCCTGTTGTACACCTTCACCACTTACATCTCTTGTTATAGAAGCGTTATCACTTTTTCTAGATATTTTATCTATTTCATCTATATAGATTATCCCATTTTGAGCTTTTTCTATATCCCAATTTGCTGCTTGTATTAGTCTTAATAGTATATTTTCTACATCTTCACCTACATATCCAGCTTCGGTAAGAGATGTTGCGTCTGCTATCGCAAAAGGAACATTTAAAAGTTTTGCCATAGTTTGAGCAAGGTAAGTTTTACCAACACCAGTAGGTCCTATTAATAAAATATTACTCTTTTGTACCTCTATACGGTCATTTAAACCTATAGATGATATTCTTTTGTAATGATTATATACTGCTACAGCTAAAGCCTTTTTTGCATTATCTTGTTCTATTATATATTCATCTAAATTTTTTCTTAATTGCTCTGGTTTTGGAACATTAAATCCTACACCATTAGAAATAACGCCATTTTCTTCTATCAAATCTTCTTCTAATATTTCATTACATACTTCTACGCATTCATCACAAATATAAACATCGGATGGACCTGCAATTATTTTTCTAACTTTTGCTTGGGATTTACCACAAAAAGAACAAGTTACAATAACTTTTGTATCTTTTTTTGATGCCATTAATTAACTCCTTTTTTCTACAACTGAATCTATTAATCCGTATTCCATAGCTTCATTAGATGTCATAAAATTATCACGTTCTGTATCTTGTGCTATTTTTTCCAATGGTTGTCCAGTATTTTCAGCAAGAATTCTGTTCAAATCATTTTTTGCTTTTATTATACGCTCTGCTTGTATTTTTATGTCTGTTGCTTGACCTCTTGCTCCACCTAAAGGTTGGTGAATCATTATTTCAGAATTTGGTAATGCAAAGCGTTTACCTTTTGTACCACCAGCTAAAAGAAAAGCTCCCATACTAGCTGCTAAACCAACACATATTGTACTTACATCTGCTTTTATATGTTGCATTGTATCATATATAGCTAATCCAGCTGTAATAGAACCACCAGGACTATTTATATAAAAATTTATATCTTTTTCTGGGTCTTCTGCATCTAAAAATAAAAGCTGTGCTACAATTATACTTGATGTGTGGTCATTTACTTCTTCGCTTAGAAAAATTATACGGTCTTTTAAAAGTCTTGAATAAATGTCGTAAGAACGCTCTCCACGACTAGTTTGCTCTATAACATATGGTACTAATGGCATAATATTACCCTCCGATTTTGTTTTTTATATTTTATTTTTTTATATTATTTTTTAAATTGTTATTTGCTTTCTTCCGTTTCTTTTATTTCTTCTTTTGGTTCTACTTCTATAGCATTTTTTATAAGCATTTTATTAGCTTTTTGACGTTTTACATCATTTGCTAAACTTTGTTTCATTTCTGGGGTTACATATTGCGAGTATTGTTCTACAGACATTCCAAAAGATGTTGCTATTATTTTTAGTTCTTCAAGTATCTCTTCTTCAGATGCTGTAAAACCTTCTATTTCGGATATTTTGTCGAGTATTATACCAGCACGTACAGATATGCCAGCGTCATGTCTATACTCTGCTTTTATTATTTCTGGTGTAATACCTGTCATTGCCATGTAGGATTCTAATGTTTGACCTTGCTGTCTTATATTATTTTCTAGGTTTTGAAACATTAAATCTACTTCTGCATCTATCATTACTTCTGGTATATCCAATTTTATTTTATCTGTTAAATTTACTAATATTTCGTTTGAAACAGCTATTTCGGTTTCTTTAGTCTTTCTTTTTGTAATTTGCTCTTTTATACTTGTTTCGTATTCCAAAAGGGTGTTAAATTCGGAAACATCTTGTGCAAACTCATCGTTTAGTTCTGGAGAGTCCTTTTCAAAAACTTCTTTTATATCTACTATAAATTTCGCTGGTTTTCCTTTTAAATTTTCTACAGCATAATCTTCTGGAAAAGTTACATTTACTTCTACTTTTTCGCCTGCAGACTTGTTTACAAGTTGGTCTTCAAAACCATCTATAAACATTCCACTACCTATAGGAAGTTTATAATCTGCTCCTTTACCACCTTCAAAGGGTAGATCATCTACAAATCCTTCAAAATCTATTGTTGCAACATCTCCGTACATTATGTTACGTTCTACTGGCATTAATCTTGTATTTAAATCTCTTTGCTGGTTTATTACTTCATCTATTTCTTCTTGAGTTACTTCTATATCTTTTTGTTTTGTATATGTCAGTCCTAAATAATCTTCTTTTGATAGCTCTACAGTTGGTTTTACATAAACGGTAGCTAAAATTTTCGCTCCTTTTTTCGATACCTGCTCTACATCGAATTGTGGGTCAGATACAACAGTTAGATTTTGCTCTTTCAATGCATTTGAATATACTTTTGGCAATATGTGATTAATAGCATCAAAAAAGAAATAATTTTCTCCATACTGCATTTCTATTATTTTTCTTGGAGCTTTTCCCTTTCTAAAACCTTGTATATTTATTTTTAACTTTTGTTTGTTGTACACTGCGTTAATTGCTTCGTCAAATTCTTTTTCTGTGATATCTAGTGTTATTTTTACTTGGTTGTTTTCCAATGTTTCGTATGTAGAACTCATGTATCAGAATTCTCCTTCTTAATATTATTTCATAATTTCATTTAAAAAATCTTAAAAATCATTTTACCATAAACAAAAAATTATTGCAAAAAAAAGTAATATTTATTAGCCTTTTTTCGATATATAGATTAGTATAGACTATTATATACTAATTTATAAATGTTTAGTGAAAATATAAAAATTAAAAACCAGGGGTAAAAGAATGTTACCATATAATATAAATAGAGACATCCTTTTTGATAGAGATAATTTAAAAGAAATATATTTGGCAGGAGGTTGCTTTTGGGGTGTAGATGCCTATATGGAAAGAGTAAAAGGAGTTTATAGTACAGAAAGCGGTTATGCAAATGGACACAAATCGGGTGAAGTTACCTACAAAGAAGTATGTACAGGTAGAACAGGACATACAGAAGCTGTTTTTGTAAAATACGACCCAAAAATAATAGATTTAGAAAATCTACTAAAAGAATTTTTTTCTATAATAGACCCAACAACGCTAAATAGACAAGCTGCAGATATAGGAACACAATATAGAACAGGTGTATACTTTACAAACGATGAGGATGAAGAAATAGTTAAAAAATTTATAGAAAGTATAAAAGATAACTATAGAAGTCCTATTGTAACTGAAGTAAAAAGTTTAGAAAACTATTGTCCAGCGGAGGAGTATCATCAAAAATATTTGGAAAAAAACCCAGGAGGATATTGTCATATACAATTTTAATTTAATAAAAACAAAGGATTATATGGTAACAAATAATACAATTAGGACACCTACCTAAGGTAAGTGTCCTAATTGTGTTATAAAATAGCAGGTTAGATTACAAGGTATCACTTTTGAAATTTTCAAAACTACCACTCTTTGCAAAGTCAAGATGAAAGTAATCATCTCTTTCTTTTGTTAAGATGATACTATCAATTTCTAATTTATCTAAAATCTCTTTTGTTATTAGAGTTCTAGGTGGTAATTTCAAAACCTCACGTAAAATCCAGTTACCTAACAAGTTTCTTTCATAGTTTTTATTCTCCATGCACTTGGTTTACATTTTCAAGTGCAATAGAAATATTTGTCGCTATTCTTTCAATAACCGGTACCACAACAGAGTTACCTGCCTGTTTATACAAATGGCTTCTTGCTATATTTTTAGGAAGTTCAAATGTTGAAGGAAACCCCTGTATGTTAAAGCACTCACGCTCTGTTAATTTTCTAATACCAAAATCAGATTTTATCAACGGCACGTTATGACCACCAGTACCCATATTTGCAGTTAGTGTTGGACATACCCCACTTTGGTTTTCACGAACATATTTTCTTCGCCATTGATATACAGTTTCTTGAGATTTAACGTTTTCTTTGAGTTCATCGAAAAAAACATTTTTTTCTTCTGTATAATAGTAGTAATCATCTACCATTTTATCAAACTCTACAACATCGTTAAGTTTTTTTGATAATCTTATCATTCTTGGAAACTCAAAATGTTTGTAAGCTTCTAAACTTTTAAACGCAACAATATATATACGCTCTCGATTTTGCGGAATATTGCCATAATCTTTCGCATTAAGAACTTTATATTTGGGGTAGTAACCACTATTTTTCAATGTATCAATTATAACTTCAAACGTTTTACCCTTATCATGACCAACGAGATTTTTAACGTTCTCTAAAAACACAACTTCTGGATTTGTGTATTTCACAACTTCCATGGTTTCAAAAAACAAATGACCTCTATGGTCATCAAACCCTTTTTGGTATCCAGCAATTGAAAACGCTTGACAAGGAAAACCACTTGTAACAACATCTACTTTTGGTAAAAGATGTTTTTTAATCTCTTCAATACCCTTAACGTCTAGATGAACATGAGGAAAATTGAGTTTAAAAGTAATTGAAGCATTTGTATCTATTTCATTAGCATATACAGTATTGAATTTAGAAGTCAGTTCAAAACCTAAATCAACACCACCAACACCAGCAAATAGAGAGAGTACAGTTTTTTTACTTCCATTATAGCTATTTATGTATGGAGTAATATCATACTCTTTTTCATCATATATCGATGTTCCTAAAGCGACACCCATTGATTTACCTCCGTAAGTTACAAGATACCAATTATTATAGTATATAATAATATCCAAGACAACTTATTGACATAAAAAAAAGAGCTATTTAGCTCTTTTTTTTATGTTTTTTTCTTGCATGACCGTGGTAAGAAAAAATGCATATTTATACAACACCATTCTACTATATAGATTATTGCTTAGCTCAAAAATGATTGTATCACAGGTATCTAAAAAAGTCAAGCAAAAATATATGACAAATTTTGCCTAATAAATAATACAGTATACATTTAAATTTGAATAAATTACCTGAAATGAAAATTGTAAGTAATTATTTTAAAATGATATGGAAAATACTATGGAAGCAAGATATTATATGGGATACACAGCTTACAAAATTAAAAATAATTTTAAACGCAATATTTGACAAAATTATTTTTTTTTGATAAAATTCAAATATCGGCACATTAGGTTACATAATTTAATAAAAATCGAAAAAGTTTGGAATAGATGTGTATGCTAGGTATTATAAAAAATATAGAAATTTGTAAAAATAATACACTATGTGCTGAAGTAAAAATTTAATAAATATATATGAAAGGAGTGTATTGAAATTAGTGAAGAAATTAAAACTATTAAAAACAACCTTTTAACCAAATTATTTTCAC
>Ga0268261_10000383_pt1 | contig 27457 bp, 23 predicted proteins | sample TergutNc150P1_FD_190353 | JGI IMG/M metagenome (GOLD analysis project Ga0268261, IMG submission 190353) | Nasutitermes corniger P1 segment gut microbial community from laboratory colony in Florida, USA - Nc150 P1 (SPAdes) (version 2) | ecosystem: Host-associated > Arthropoda: Insects >... | reverse complement strand
GTGTGTATGTATGTATGTATGTATGTATGTATGTATGTATGTGTGTGTGTATGTATGTATGTATGTATGTATGTATGTATGTATGTATGTATGTATGTAAATATACACATTTCTTTCACACTTAACTTGGCTGTCACAAAAAAACCGTAGGTGATGGAGAAAAACTACTTATATATTTGAATTCAGCGTTACAAGTTCTATTAGGATTAGATGCTTTCCCTCGTGTGCCAAAGGATAGTTTAATTTTGTTGTGTAGTGTAAGTACTAAGAAGTATCCTTGTACACTTCCTCACTTTCCTTTCATTAGCTCAACATTCATGATTTACAGGAAGAGTTTATAGGAGACAAACAAATTTTGACTTGCATACGTCTTTAAAATCGTTACCGGATACCCCGCATGTTCGAAAACTCGACAGTCACGAAATCAGTTCCAACTTGTTTCGCAAAGGTTTCCATGATGTCACAGTTCGATCGGGGCCTGTTTCATATCATTGAATAGAGCAAGGAGGAAAGTGTGTTGTGCGCAGTCGCAGCGACCCCCCTCTCTCTCGCGCCCCTTTTCAGGCGTCGCTAACTATTTTAAGGTCGAAATCGCGGCAAAAGTCAAATTAGAGCGGCCATAGCTCGCATACGCGTGGTCCCATCGCGCTGATCTGGGTGTCAATTGACGCAAAATCTCTCACATAATACACTTAGTGGAATAAAATACTGAATCTGTCATATTTGTGTGAATTTTGTAAGACTTTGTGAAAAAATCGGAAAAAATTTCGAAGTGTCCCGCTACATGTGGAGAAAGTACAAACAAAAATCGAAGAAACTGGCACGACTTGATAGCTCGCACCGTGAAGAATCCAGAAAGATGTCACTTACCCCAGCCGAAAGAGCTAAGGCTTACAGGGAGAGAAAACTATGAGCAATACGTACATAGATCTAACATTCACTAGAAATATTTCCGTACAGACTTTATCATATGTATCGTACCTCTCGTATCATAGACCTGTACTCAATAGATTGATGTTAAGTATCGAACAATAAATGTGTTCATAAATAAAGTGTGCTCTTAAATAAATGTGTTTATAAATAGGTTCAATTAATTTCTTTCGGTCCTTAAAGACGTATTTACTTAAAAACTAGCGACCGTGGCCCGACACGGTCTACCATATTTTTTTCATAACATTTGTGGGTCTATTGCAAGTTGCCCCTTATATCACCAACTGCAGTATTCACACACACACACACACACACACACACACACACACAAATATATATATAGAATATTACTACATCAGTGGTACGTGAATCCCAGGAACAATAATATGGGGATATAATCAGAGTGCTGTATGCTTTTTTTTTAAGGGCTGCTTGCAATGTATTTCGAGAAGATCCCATACATTCTCATCGTAAGAACTCAAGCAAGTTACATTTGATACGGATTCAGAAATTCATATAAAGTGTCTTATCAGTTTACAAATTATTTGAGGTTTCTATAAATGTGAAGATTTATTTTGGAGCCTTGTGGATACAGGCACCATGCAGTCTGGCAGCTGCTACGTAGCAGATTATGACATAGTGTTATAACACACAAGTCCAAAATATGAACTCAGTTCCTGTGTCCACTATTAATCTAAACTGAAATATTGCGACAACATTAAGCAAAAGTTTCCTATATGATGCATCACAATAATTTGTTTGGTTGTTTTCAAGTTCGCATGTGTGGGCAGATGGAAAGACAAACAGAAAGACAGGTGCAGAAACAGAGTGTATCTAATATGCACTGCACTGCAAATATCCACACAACTGCACACAATGTTAAATTACCCTTCACTCAACAATTTTTTTAACCCTCCTCAGAATGCCACGCATCGGATAAATTTCAAATTCCATTTATATCAGCAAGTAAAATCCTGATTGGATAAATTTGTTCAGAAGAAAAAGGTCAGTTTTCTTTAAACACAATCTCAAAACAAACTTGTATCAAATTCTATTAGCTGATAGTACAACTGATATGCGCATTGTTCCATGAAGTTTTGAACTTGTATGGGTCACATCAAGTGTGCACAAACGTGTAATGTTGCAGTATAAATATCTATCAGTACGATGTAGTAATACAAATATGGCAGTTTGTAACAAATTATTAAAAAAATATAATTTTTGTTGAGGAAGAATATACTGCCACGGAGGGCAAGAACGCCTAGTAGTTGGACGACACGTAAAGCCTCTGACGTCAAGGCTGCCAGAACCTTCCCGTGCGGGAAGGAGATAGGTCATTATAAGGGGTATCCAGCGCTGCCGGGAACATTACTGAAGATTCGAGAAATGCGATAAGCGCTATAGTATGAGCCTAGATGGGCAAGAATTGGAAAGTCTCGTCACGACAACTCTGAGTGTGTGGCGTAAAGCAGAGCGAGGAGAGTGGACGACGGAGAATAAAGGGAACCGAGAAAATGCGCAGCGTTGAGCGAGTGAAGTGATTCTGTGAAGTACTGTGTTCGAGACCGGTATTAGGGTTATGAGCCCGGAGTATATGAGTGCAGAGTTATCTGTGGGAGTGATTATTGTGAGTGTTCTGTTTTCATTAATAAAGGTTTCAATTTCTTTATCTGTAGTGTCAATAAACGCTGTTATTTGTTAACCCTAGGGCTTATCTGTTACAATATTACAGCCTAAGTATACATTTATGTATAAATACATGAACACACACATTGACACACATACATGCGTATATATATATATATATATATATATATATATATATATATATATATATATATATATATATATATATATACATATATACACATACACACACAAAATCATTCATACAAACACACACACACACACACACACATATATATATATATGCATGCATACATACATACATACATACACACATACATAAATACATACATACATACACACATACATAAATACATACATACATACATACATAATATATGTACATATTTCCAGTTATGTTTGCTTCACATTTCTGGCATCCACCCAACTTGCAAAGCAGATGTAATCCAATTTTGATGTAGGATGAATTTTCCTTACTCCCAGTGATGGAGTGATGATAAGATTACGGTCAGCAGGTGGAATTTGAAGCTTAATATGAATGTAGGCCCCAACTGGGTCTTGCTAACATAAGGCTCAATAGGTATCGGACATTTAGAATTGAAGTTTATGTACTTTACGTTACTCGTTTTGTCGCTTTATTTTTAAAGGAAAAGCTGTGCTTAAGTTTGTAGACAATTTAAATTTAAATGATTTCTCAGTACCTTTTATGATCTGAAATAAGAACCTTAGTTCATAAATCCCTTGTATTAACATGAGAGGAAAATTATTGTCAATTTGAAAATAGGCATATACGAGAAAATTCATGACACACACGTGAAAATTATCATCATATTTATAATAATCATCATTAGTTACCCTTTCTTTTTATGCATTTCAGCTACTCAGAAGAAGTCAACCAGGTATGGAGTAGCGGATTGCTCTACTTGCAGTTTTGTTTGTCTTCGTTGTTCATTGGGGGATTATTCCAGACAGCCATGGTAATTATGACACATGATAACAGAGAAATCCGTGATAAGTGGGTACCTGTCACCACGGCATGGGGCTTTCTCATGTTGCGGATAGAGGAATGGCCTCCAATATGGAGGGTAGCTGCAAATATATTGAATAAGGAGTTGCGGGCAGCCGACATGTTGTGATCCTCTAACTTGGGGTTGGGCGAACTGTTGACATCTCCTCACCCTAAATAGTGTCTTTATTACATAATATGAACACTTGCCTTGGACATGGATTGATACTTTGATACGAACTAAGTAACGAAAAATGGGACATGAGATTTGGTACGTGAAATTTTATGAGCCTATACACGGCAGGTTCACTTACAGCAGCAGACAGGGAATTAGTAAAATGTAACTTATATTTAGCGTGTATGCAGGAGGTTAGTTGGGAAAAAGGGAGCACTGTAAGATCAGGGGATTATAATTTTTTCCGTGAAAAAGAAAACGAAAATCATCATTTGTGAACAGGAAAATTTGTACACCAGAGAATATTATCAGCAGTTAAGAGGGCAGAGATTGTTAGTCATAGGATGTCTTATATAGTTCTGAGAAGTCGCTGGTTTAATGTAATGTTCCTGAATGTGCATGCAACAAATGAGGAGAAAAGTATGATTCAAAAGACAGGTTTATGAGCAATTAGAGCAGGTTTCTTATCATTTGCCTAATTACCGTTAGAATATTCTATTAGGAGAATTTTTTTTTTTGCAAAAGTGGAGATAGAGAATACTTTTAAACCGACAATTCGTTATGAGAGTCTACATCAGGATAGTATTAATGACGGTGTTAGAATCGTTAGCTTTGCCACACAAAAATTCTGGTTGTTTAGAGCACGATATTCCCATACCGAAACATTCATAAGTACACCTGTGCCTCTCCTGATGGGAAGACCCACAAATAGATTGATCACATATTGATAGATAGAAGGTGACATTCGAGTATAATCGATGTATAAAGTTTCTGGGGAGCTGACCGTGATACCGATCACTATCTGTTAGTTGCAAAAGTTAGGGAAAGATTGACAGAAAGTAAACAAGCAGCACAAACTTTCATGGGGAAAGATTTAACCTAAGAAAACTAAATGAGCTACATGTTAGGAAACAGTATCATATTACGATTACAAAGAGATTTGAGATTTGGAGACCGTAAGTAATGGCGAAGACATAAATAGGGCTCGGGAGAACATTTAAGAGCATATCAAAACCTCAGGTGCAGAGTGTCTATTTCTGCATAAATTTAAGCACTATAAACCAGGGTTTGATGAATAATGTTAGGTTTTTTAGATCAAGGAAAGCAGGCTAAAATGCAGTGGGTACAGGATCCAATCCAAAGCAAAGTGGATAATATAAAACAATGTAAAACATAAAGCTGGTAGACTTTTCAGGAACAAAGAAAAGGCACATCGGAAAGTAAAATTTAAGTAACTTGAGACTAAGAGTAGGGTAAAAAATATTAGGGACATATATAGTGTCATCTACAACTTTTAGAAGAGTTAGCATCCTAGAACTAATACAGTAAAGGATGAGAAGGGTGATTTGGTTGCACACCCCTGCAGTATTGTGGTTACGTGAAGGAACTATTTCTCCCATTGTATGTACATGGGGTTAATGATGTTAGGCAGACAGAAATACACACAGCAGAACCACTAGTGCCTGAGACAAGTTCCTTTGAGACTGAGTTGGCTATTAAAAAGCAACAAAGCCACGAATCACCAGATATTTATCAAATCCGAGCAGAATTGATTAAGGCAGGGGTAAAACAATTCACTACAAGATCCATAATTTTATTATTTATATTTGGAATATGGAGGAATTGCCTGAGTAGTGGAGCAATTCGAACATTGTACCTATCTAAAAGACGGGCGATAAACAGATTGTAGTAATTGTAGGGGCATATAAACTTAGCCAACTATGTACAAAATCTTATCCAACATCCAGTTGTCAAGGCTAACGCCATATGCAGAGGAAATGATTGGGAATCATCAATTTGGATTTCGATGCAACAGGAAAATACGGATCTTATATTCTGCATTCGTCAAATATTTGAGACAACATGGAAATACGGTGAAGAATTTTGTCAGCTATTCATGGACTTCAATAAAGCTTATAATTTACTTAGGAACGAGGTCTTGTATAATATTCTCTTTGAGTTTGGTATCCCCATGAAACTATTAAGGCTAATAAGAATGTGCCTGACTGAAACGTATAGCAGAGTCCGAGAAGGCAAGAACATTGTCTGACATGTTAACTATTAGGAATAGTTTGAAACAAGCAGATTCTCTATCGCTATAGCTTTTCAACTTTTCTTTAGAGTACTCCATTAGGAGGGTTTAGATAAACCAGGATGGCTTCAAATTAAATGGTATACTTCACCTTCTGGTTTACGCTGATGATGATAATATATTGGGCGGAAGAGTACATACTACAAAGGGAAAAGCAGAAACCTTGGTAGTGGCTAGTAAGGAGATTGGAGTAAAAGTAAAAGCTAATAAACTAAAACATGGTCATGTGTCGAGAAAGAATGAAAGACGAATTCGCAGTATGAAGATTGATAATAGTTCACTTGAAAGGGTGGAAGAGTTCAAATGTTTGGGAAAAAAATTAACAAGTCAATATTCTATTCAGGAAGAAATTAAGTGCAGATTGAAGTCAGAGAATGCTTGCTATCATTTGGTGCAGAATCGTTTGTCTTCCAGTTCCCTATCTAAAGAATTAAAAATTCAGGTACACAGAACTATAATTTTGCCTGTTTTTTTTGCATGGGTGTAAAACTTGGCCGTTCACATTAAGAGAGGTACATAAGCTGAGGGTGTTTGAGAATGGGGTGTTGAGAAAAATATTTAGGTCTAAAAAGGACGAGGTAACACGGAGTGGAAACAACTACATAATGCGCAGCTCAGTTACCTGTATTCCTCACCCAACATTGTTCGGTTAATAAAATCGAGAAGAATGAGATGGACCGGTCATGTAAGGCGTATGGGGGAGTGGAGAGGCGTCGACATGGTTTTGGTGGGGAAATCTCAGGAAAAGGACCACTTGGGAGATCCAGTCATAGATGGAAGGATAATATTAAGATGGATCTTCGGGAAGTTGCTTGTGAAAGTATGGACTGGATCGAGCTGTCTCAGGATAAGCACAGGTGGTAAGGAATTGTGAATGCGGTACTGAAATATTGGGCTCCATGAAATGCGGGGTATTTCTTGACTAGCTGCAAAAGGGGTAGCTTCACAAAAAGGACTTTACTGCTTGGAGTAAGTAAGTAAGTAAACTGATAAATATGCAAACTGTTGTAGGATTTATGTTTTGAATAGCCACTCACTTGATACATTTTTATATTATTTCTACAGTGTTAATTCTCAAATCAATGTATATATATATATATATAAAAGGCGGCCCGATAAAATACATATATCACACTGTACCTGGAAGAGATCACATCGGATCACATATCATGGAGGTGGATGCTTTATGTACGTTCCAAACAGAACTAAAACAGTTATTGAGTTTTGCCTGGAACTGCTCATTATTTTAGAGTTTTAATATCACAGTACTCTAATACTTGCAATTATACTTACCAATTTTTATATACTTTTTTAATTTAACATTTTAAAATTTTACATATGGGTAATGTAAAGTAGTACCTAAAATGAGGTGTGTTGAACTTGTATAAATGTGTTTTATAATCCACTGAGGATGGCACTCCGGTGTTCAGAGATGTCGTTTTGATAATTGTAGTGGGTTGCATTTAGTGTAAGTGCATTTGTTGCTGGATATACTGACAGTTGATAAAGGTGTTTGCTAAAACCAGTTCAGGTTTCTTTCTACACCTCTTTCATGGTACCTACAGGGCATATTTGCACGTTTATATGATTAGAAAAAATTCTTCCTTTCTATCATATATCACACAGTATGGTACGTACATTTTCTACCAGTACACACTCTACTCTCAAACTGAAAAAGTAGGAAGAAACCTACTTATATATATATATATATATGTATATGTATATATATATATATATATATATATATACATACTCAAATACATACACACCTATACATTCATACATACATACACATATTCATACACACATACATAAAAACATATACACAAAAACATATATACATACATACATACACAGAAACATACATAAAGACATATACGCGCATAAAAACACATATACCTATACACAAACACACAAATACAAACATACTTACATACATACAAACACACATACAAACATACAAACCAACACACACACATACACACAAACATGTATATATATATATATATATATATATATACACACACACACACACATATACATACGTACATACAAACCAACACACACACATACAAACATATATAGACACAGGTATACATACACACATACATACGTCGTACATACACACATGCACACATACATGCATATATATAAGTTTCATACATACATAATACACATATGCACACATACATTTCATACATATAAACCAACACACATACAAACATATATACAAACATATACATACACACACATACATACATGCACACATACCTAAATACGTAATACATACATACACACATGCAAACACATGCATTCATAAATACATACATACACACACATACATACGTTTATACACACATACCTACATACATACATAATACATACATAATACATACGTATATGCATAATACATACATACGTACAAACATAATACATACATACGTACATACACACATACATACATACATACACACATACATACATACATAATACATATATACATACATACGTACATACAGATCACCCATTTTATATACTCAATTGACTATGTAAATATGTAATCCATCAATATGTGCAAACACAGTGAGTTAAGCTAAACGCATTGAATTACGTTAAAACATATAAAACGAGACATAAGCTAAAATATCTATAGCAACGTAACAAGTTAAGACAATCAAAAAAGATACACACAGTGTTTATGATGATTGTTCCGAGCATGTAGTATTACTATTTGTAATGGAGCATGCTGCAAATTTAAAAAAATACATACATACATACCAAATAGACGCTCTACTATTAAAAGAACTTTCGGACGTCCGATACAATTTCTTTGTAAATAATAATTGAAAGTTTAAAATTATTTTAGCCAACATGTATTTAGACATAGAACAGCAAGTAGAAGTGGAATTGGCTAAAATCGAAGCAGCGTTACAACATGCTAAAAGAGCAGATGTCCTTATCGCAATGGATAGTGGGACGACTCAACTACAAAAGCAAGCGGTAGTTTCTCAAAAGAATTCCTCATAAGTAAACGGTTGCACATTATAAACGAAGAGAATTTTAACACAACTTTCCGGAATTGTCGAGTGGCTAGGAATGTTGATTTAACATTAACTAATGCCCAGTTACTTAGAACAGTTGCTGAGTTTAAATTAGCGAACAGGAAAACTGCTCTGACCACAGCATAATTAAATACGCCATAGGCCAAAATACCTGTAGAGGAAAATATTCACATTCCAAGATATGCAGTACATAGTGAAAAAAGAGGAATATGCGTATTTCCAAAAAAGCCTGATTCAGTTAGCGAAGAAGAAACTCTCTAAGTTAAATAACGAAGAAAGAACTGAAGACCTGGATTCCTCACTCTGTACACTTATATTCGAGGATATGGATATCGAAAAATTCATAGAAGTATTTCACGTAGGTTTGAAGATGGCATATAAAGACACAACATGTCTCAAACAAAACAACGGCACAAACCAGTTCCTTGGTGGGCAGTGGAACTGACAATAATGAGAAGAACTAACGCCTTAAGACGGAAGTAACCAGTAACGAAGACCTGAGGGAAAAACGTAAAACGCAATACTTCGAAGGCAAGGCTCGGTAGGCAGTAACCATTAAAAGAGAAGACATTAGTTGGTGAAAGGAGCACTGCAACATGACGACATTTGCAATCCTTGGAACGAAGTATACAAATTAGCAGCGGGAAAAAGAAGAAACAACACACAACCGTCAACACTTCGAAAGCCCGAAGAATGACAAACAGCTGATATCAAAGTAACTATAATGTTTATTCGGGAGTACTACACCCCGGAATACAACGAATATTGCGACAATGATTACCACAAACAAGCTAATGCACAATCTCAAGAAACAGTAAACTCGCCCGACGACAGAGAATTTACTATGGAAGAAATCAGGAATGCGGTGTAAAGTATGGATAACAAGAATGGCCCGTAGAAGATTGGATTTTTGGGGAAATTTATAAAGAAACTTCTAAAAATTTTCCAAATTTATAACAGTAATATATAAAGGGTGTTTATAAAGTGAAGTTTCTCTAAAGGGGCGAAAAAGAGGAAAGCTGATCCCAATTGTAAAACCTGTAAAACAAAACAGTAAAGACATATTGAAATTTCGCCCAGTAAGTATTTTGAGCGCCGGTCTCAGTGGTCACGCGGTCTAAGTCGTAGGTCTGCGACCGCTCGCCTGCTGAGATCGTGGGTTCAAATCGCACCGGGGGCATGGATGTTTCTGTTGAAAGTGTTGTGTGCTGTCAGGTAGAGGTCTCTGCGACGAGCTGATCACTCAGCCAGAGGAATCCTACCGACTGTGGTCTGTTGTGTGTGATCAAGAAACCTCAAGATTGAGGAGGCCATGCCCCGCGCTGGGTCGCAGCGCCAAAGCACGAGAAAGTTCTAATAAACAGAATTAATCATCGTGTTTATTCCACCAATTTTATAAATTACAACCAGCATGGGTTCACTCCACAAAAAAGCTCTACATATGCGGCAATTGCGGTGAAGGGCTTCGTAGAAGAAGGTTAGAAAGCAGGGAGAGTCCTAGTACTAGTAAGGCTAGATGTCAAAGGGGCCTCATTTTTGAGTAAATTCTCGTAGTGGACAGACGTGGTTTTAGAGAGCTACTAAGTGCGGGATATGGGTTGCTACCTAGAAGGTTACCGGGGTCGGGTGGGTACCTAGGCCGCGAGGTTTTCATGGCGATCAGCGGTAGGTCATGTCGGAACGAGTGGAGGAAAAATCTATGTGGGGCCAACGATTCTGTGTGCAGCGGTACTAGCAACTTCATTAATGATCGGTAGAGTGGAGGTAAATCCTGGACATGTAGAGAACCTTGTGCAAGTCTTGTGTAGTGGCTGCGACAGAAACATAAAGTCGGGAATTCAATGTGAATCGTGTGGCCGGTGGTATCATAACAGCTGTGGAAATGTTAAGTTTCAAGTTGCGGAGAGTGAAAAATGGAACTGCGACAGATGTAGATGTGAGACTCCGGTTTTGGAAGAGAAGCTGAGAGACGTCCAAATTCAAATTGAAGAGCTAAAACGGAAAAACAAGGCGCTGGAAGAGCAGTTACTACTGACGGAAAATGGAAAGGATGTTAGAAAGGGGGCACGGTGAAGGTAAAGCCTGTGGGTGAAAAGTGTTTAGTGCTGGGTGACTCTATAGTGAGAAACTTCGAAGCAGGAAAATGAATTGTGAGGTTCGAATGTTTTCCTGGAATTAGATCTGATCAACTGCGAAGGGTAATGGAAAACGAAGACTTAGGACACTCAGATTTTCTTGTAATCCATGTGGGGACAAACGACGTCAGAAGACCTAGAAACCTTGACTACATTATGGGAGAATTGTATGATATTGTTAACGCGGCAAAGGCAAAATTTCCGGGCTCCAGACTAGTGCTTATTGGTGTGAGAAGCAAAGGCGTGAAATGGCGGCGCGTCGAGTCGGCAAACGACGGACTGGATGGAGGCAGAGATGGAGGCAGAAGAAAATGCGGAAAAAGAGATGACTTATAATGCGGGGCTGAAGAGAAAAGGCGGGACAAGGTACGAAATCCAAACCACGGTATCGGCGCATAAAAATGACGGCAAGTCACTGGTTTTGCTGTAGGTAAATTGCAGAAGTATTTACAACAAAGCTTTAGACTGCTGGAATTTAGTTGATACGTATAGTCCTAACATTATAATAGGCACGTAGTCGTGGCTTAGCAAGGAAACAGATAACATAGAAATATTTAGGTCAGACTTCATGACTTTTAGAAGAGACAGGCATGTCAGGGGCTGTGGTGTGTTTATTTGTGTTAAAAATAATATTGCCTGCTCAAAGGTATGGCTTGACGACGATTTCGAGATAATAGGTGTGGAGGTTAAAGGCAGTGACCCTAAATGCAAGTGGAAAGTCATAGGCATTTACAGAGCCCAAAATGAAGACATACGGGTTATTGAAAGGTTGGCTGGCAGAACCGGTTTTCTAGGAAATTCTACGAAGCGGAGCGTTATGGGAGGCGATTTAAACTTACCTCAAGTAGACTGGAAAGGGGTCGCGGAATGTACTAGTGTTACTCAGGCATTTATAAACAGATTGGTGAGGGACAACGGGTAGACGGTTGGAAAACCGACCCGAGGGGATTCTTTACTGGACGTTTACCTCGTTCGACCCGAAAGTGCACTTATATCTTGCGGTACAGTGCAATGATCAGTGACCATTGAGGAATGGGGGAAACAGGTTTTGTGACTCAGGAGAAACGGCTACTACCCGTGTACCACAAAACAAATGTGTTAGGGTTACAAATTTTATTCGGGATAAATTACCAACATGGGCAAATAATGGTAGCCGCGTAGAAGACATGGAGAAATTTCAAGGATATGGTTTTTGTGGGTATCAAACTTTTTGTTCCTCATAAAATTCGGAAACAAAATCCGGATCCAAAATACTACAACAAGGAAGTGAAGCGACTAAATCTAAAGGTCAGAAGAACATACAATAGGAAAAAATTAGGCGAGCACTTCCAGATGGAGTTGAAAAGGCTAACCAAGAAATTGCTGATAGCGAAAAGAAATTCAAGGAAACATTCTTGAGCTCAGTATTACAAAATTAAAGTAAATCCTGGTCGGAGATGTACAGGTTTGTAAATGGACTAAAGGAATAAAGGTAAATATTCATACGATCAAAGACTATAATGGAGGGCTCATCACTGATCCCGCACATAAGGCAAATAATCTAAATACCTACTACGCTTCTGTCTTCAGCTGCGAGCGGGATATCCCAGATATAAATTCAACCCATTCGGATAAACACTTCACAATTAAAATTAGAATTATTAGGAAGCAGTTAGCAATGATCGGGAGAAACAAATCACTAGGACTTGACGGAATTCCTGGCGCCATACTGAAAATGGGTGGTGAAGCCATGATACCGCACCTGGCGCGATTGCTAGTCAACGACTAGCAATGGTACCATACCAAGGACCTGGAAAAAGCCACACTTGTTTCTATTCACAAAGGAGGCGATCGTTCAGTGGTCAAATTTATAGGCTGGAAAGTTTAACCTTAGTGGTATGCAAACAAATGGAACACGTTATGGCAGGTTATATACGACAAGTGTGGAAAGATAGGGATTGGTTATACGAGGGACAACGTGGCTTCGGACCGGGATACTCGTGTGAGATGCAAATAATTACAGTCTGTCAGGATATATCGGACTCCTTAGATGAAGCAGCCAAACTGGACGCGATAATAATAGATTTTCTGAAAGCTTTTGATCTAGTCCCTCATGACCGACTGCTTAAAAAATTGCAGCCTCGGGCGTGGATTCAAGGGTGGTCGTTAGGATTAGGGAATTTGATAGATCGTTCTCAGAGACAGTAGGGAGGCATTATTCAGAGGAAGTTAGAGTGACGTCAGGTGCACCTCAAGGGAGCGTTCTGGGCCCACTTTTGTTCCTAGCTTACGTAAACGATATTTGAAGGAACATTGAATAAAAAATTAGAATTTTTGCACACGGTTGTATAATTTATAGAAACATTTTAAATATCAAAGACGTAGAAAAATTGCAGACCTAGATGGTTTGGGGACTGGGCGGAAGGAAATGAAATGAAAATAAATCCGAATAAAAGTAAGGCACTAAGCTTCACGAGAGACCGGGTGAAGGATCCGCTAAATTATCCCTTTGGGGACCAAAAGATTCCTGAAGACAACTGTTGCAAATATTTGGGAATCATCATACGAAGTGATTTAAGCTGGGCTGATCGGGTAAATTACACGTTTAAGAAGCCTGGAGGACAATACTTAAAAAACGGAAATAAAAATACGAAACTTTTAGCCTGTAAGTCACTAGTACGTCCCAATCTCGAATGTGGGGCGAGCTGCAGGAAGCCATACAGGGAATGTCAGTTAAGTGCTTTAGACCGTGTGCAAAATAAAGCTGCTAAATTTGCGCATAATTCGGGAGGCTCAGACTGGGAATTTTTGGAACAGTGTAGGAAGATAGCACGCATGTGTGCGCTCTACAAAGCGTACACCGGTGATAGGGCATGAAAAGCGATATGGGATAGGTTACAGGCGCCAAGCTACTTAAGTAGGGTCAATCATTATTGGAAAATCAGAGCCAGAAAACAGAACAGTTATCGGGAAATACTCCTTTGTGAATAGGACCATTACTGACTGGAACAAGCTACTTGAAGGGGCGATAGGGACTTCCCACGTTAAAACGCATATTTTCAAAACAAGAGTTAAAAAAATTGAAAACCAGCGAGGATATGTGAAGGCGATAAAAAGTAAAAAATGAAGGGAAATGAGTTGAAGGGGGGTGAGTTGTAGATATAAATAGCAAAGTAAAATGAAGTGTACGGTTGATAGGATAAGTGAAAAAAATAAAATGTGAAGTGAAGTGAAATGTTGAGAAGTTCTTTAGGCCAGTGAAGGGGTTCATTATATTGGAAATAAGTTTGGAGATGAGAACTGTACTGTGTCTACTTTAGTGAAGTGAGGTGAAATAGAGCGATAGGAAATGTAAATGCGTAAAGATATGTGAGAGGGTAGTAAATTGTAAACGAGAGGAAGTGAAGTGTCGATAAATGTAGTGAAGTGTAGTTGGGTGAAGTGTGGTGAAGTGTAGCGGAGTGTTGCAGTGCAGTGATGGTTTTTGTAAAAGGTGTCAAACATTATTTGAAGACTTATGGACAATATGGAGTTGCTGCTTATATGTATTTTATTACTATTATCATATTCTTTAATATTCTTTATGTTCTATTTTTATCAGTGTATATATGTTTTTTTTCTTGTTTAATAATGTAATTTATTTATTTTAATTGTTATGTCCATGTATTCGTATTGTATGTTTATGTATGGCTACCTTAACTGAGTTTTTTCCGTCCTTTTTCCTCACTTATAAGGAAAATGCCAGAGTATTACCCGCAAAGACGGGGCAGGGTCCGCACTCTTCCTAATTTTTGTGTTGTTCTATGTATTGTTAATTTGTGTCGTTCTGTTTATTGTTTGTGTGTATATGTGTATTGTACTGCTGTCACGGGGTGGCTACCCAATTACTTTTAAATATATCATATCCTAAGCCTAGCTGTTAAAGGCGCCTTTGATGCTGCCAGGTGGCGCAGCATATAAAAAAAGGCTACAAGCTTGTGGATGCCCTAAAAATTTATACAACGTAACAAACAGCTACTTCAGTCAACGAACTGCTATTTTGTCAACTAACAGCATTAGAATGAGGACAGAAGTAAGTAGTAGTTCCGCAAGTTTCTTGTTGCGGCCTGGGTTTTTGGAATATCCAGTACAACTCATCACTGAACCTTAATTTTACGAGACGGACAAACGATTTCTCACTTACTGATGATTCGGTACTATTGATCAGAGGTAAAAGAGTAAGTAAAGGTAAAGCAAACCCATTACAGGCCTCGGCAGGCCCTGAGGGTTAAAGGAGGTTGAGTCTCCCAGATTTCATGACAATCCGCATATGAAGGTAGTAAGGTTGTCAGCCCTACGCACCGGCCGCCTTTACCCCCAGAAAGCATTCCTGGTACTCGTTTCTGTTAGAGGCTGGGTCGATCGCAGGGCCATAATGCGGCTGGAAGGATTATGTCAATGATACCATCGGGAATCGAACCCGCGACCTTCCGGCTTGTAGCGCAGTGTCTCAACCAACTGCGCCACCGCGCGCCACTTAAAAGAGTAAGTGAAGCAGAAAACTTTACGAATCTTGAAATGAGCAAAATCACAGCATGGGCTCCTACAACTAGGTCCCGAAAGGGAGCCTGATAAAAGAAATGGAAGAGGAATCAATAAAAATGACAGAAAGAATGGACTGAATGTACGAAGGCAACAATAACGAAGCAGTTATTTCCAAATGTGCAAGATAGGCTTAAAATGAAAATAAACGTAACTCCAAACTTCGCGGCAATGGTTAGAGGAAACGGTAAACCCAGAGCCTACTTCCATCGCTTCAAGATAATGGATCAAGCAACATGTCCTTGCAACGACGGAGATCAAACAATGGACCATTTCCTTTACCAATGAACTTTACTTAATACAGCAAGAGAATTTTTAAGGAATAAGGTTTTAAAGAGTGGGAACTGGCCTGCAAATAAACACGACTTAACAACACAACATTTGAAAGCGTATCTTACATTTACAAATTCAATACTCTTTGAACAGTTGTAAACTTTACTATTTTACTTGTAATCTACATACCATTTTAAAGGCAAAGCAGAGGCCGACGCAAAAACATTCGACGTTGGTCACGGCATTACCTGTACTAAAACAGATGTTCTGTAACATGTACATTTTAAGCATGTAGTATTACTGCACAGTAGTGGAGCGAAAGCAAATTAAATAAAATACATACATACAAATTAATATGTTAGAATAACTAATACAATAGTACAATAGTAACACCTACCAATGGAACTGGTTTAGATTTGTCATTAAATGGTTTGATAGACATTTTATGCACAGGAGAAGTAAAGTTTGTAGAATTGTTCCTTTTAAAACTTCCTGATTATGAATCCTACATTTAACCTCCTAGGCTTAATGGTCACATTAAGACGTGCAATTCTTTGACGTCCGGATGCCCTTGTTTTTTAAAATCAGTATAGTTTTGAGTTGCTTACAAAAATTTTGCAGTAATCTATTGGATGTACTAATTTTCATTTCAGAATGTAGACTTCTCCACTACTCTGAAGGCTGCACTCACTGCCGGCTACGCATTTGGCACTGGTGGATTGGTTTGTTTTTTTGGTGAATTGGTCAAAACAGAGGTGAACTTTTAAGTATCAGCTAAACAAAAAAATTTAATTTATGTCAGTCATTCAAAGCTAATGTAAACTTCCTAATTTTGTAGTGAGTAAAAATGAAACAAGATTTATCATCCTACCCATGCAAGTGAACTGTTTATTATTTTGGTAATGACTCTCATACAGTTTAAATAACCCAGAAAATGACTTATCTGAGCAGGACACTGTGTCTGCTAATGAAGGTACAAACTTAAAAAGAGTTATGTCATATTCTTTATGCACATACATGAAGTGATATATTCAACCAACAGTAGTATTTAAACTACTGCAAGCTACCCTAAAATTGTAGTTGTAGAAGGATGCTACTTAATTTTAAAGCCCTCACTAGTCACTCCTCTTTGCGTGGGTATGTTATACACAAAAGACCACACACCAGCTAAATTCCCTATTGCTTATCCAAGAGTTTTTATTCACTGTAGATGTTCTTATAATACATTAATAGACAAGAGCTGTCTCAGGAATTGTCATGTAAAGTAATCCAATAGTTTACAAACATGCAAACAGTTTTCAAATTGCAGACACTATTGCACACAGCAAGATGACTAACAGCAAACAATTATGTACTGCGTCTACAAAACACACGCGTGTAATTCACAACCACCATGACAAAAATCATGAACTGGTACATTTATAATATAGGGGGATAAGATGGAGGGATAGATCACACGCTTGTTGTGTTAAACACTGAAGTTTTGTCAACCTTAATGGATATATGAACTCTCATAATAACAGGTTTCTTATGTTATTCCGCGAAGTATTAATACAATAAAATATGATTGGTTTGTGGTTTGTTATGATTGGAATGAGAATTACCGGAACAATGTTTTTTGCTCTGAGACAATAAATTCTCAATAGTGTGCTATAACACCGACATCATTTGTACTATGATGGCATGATTTTTAATTAACTCTTTCCAACTTCAGAGAGGATTTCTGGAAGCAGAATAACAAGTAGAGAATTGTGGCCTCCTCATTCAACAGCTCTGGAGCCGTGCAATTAATTTTTACTTGTAGTTCATATTGAAGGGCATGAGTATGCTTCTAAAGATTTTCACAAAGTGTAATCTAGATCTTTGGTTTTGTAATTCCCAGAATAAGAAAACGAATTCAATGCAAATGTTCGAAAGATACCGAAATCAATCCTATGACTGAATAAGCTTATATTTTTATACATGTTAGAAACTGTAACTCAAGAATTAACAATAATTTTCTACTTCACAGAATTTTCTGTTCCGCAGAAATGTTTATTATTTGGCCTTTTTTCCTTGAAAGAATTAAGGTATCATAATTAATATTTGTTTAAAATTTTGTATTATCAAATTTTAGGATAAAGTATGTTTTCAATATTTGCACAAATGTATTGAATTAGACCACAGTGTAAAGAACTTCTAAAATTATGAATCACACACATAATACAGATAATCTTACCATTTTCCCTAATTGAACCTACGAATTAATGATGATCTTCTTTTAATTTCTTACTTGATTTCTATGTGCAGAGCTCTGCAGTAAATGATGCAGCCTACAGTGTGCAGTGGTACAACCATTCCACCAAATTTAAGAAGGTGCTGCAAATGGTCATGATGAGAGGCCAACGTCCATGCTTAATACACGTGGGCCCAAGTTTTCCCCTAACAGTGGAACACTTTCAAATAGTAAGTAACATATTTTATATTGTTTTATGACTTTTTATAAAATGGTCATCATGCGAACCTAACGTCCATGTTTAATATACATAGGTTCACTTTTTCCCCTAACAATCGAACACTTTCAAAATGTGATTCAGGTATTCGTTATATAAATTTATGATTTTTTATAAAACCATTGTCCCATGCAGAAATATGAAAACAGGTACAATAACTTCGCATTCAGAAGAGAGTTAAAAATCGAGAGAAGTGAACTATGGTACTTAAACTATTTGCATACATACATAAACACGCACATATATACAAGCACATGTACATACATACATACATACACACACATTCATTTATAAACACATAGATACATACATACACACACATACGTACATACATACATTAACATATACATACATACATACGTACACACACGTACATACATACATAAACACACATTTCTTTCCTTTTATAAAATAGAGTTCTTGAAACCGTAAGTACTCTGAGAAACCTATTTCATAAAATGAAAGAAATGCTAGATGAGAAAACCAGACAGAACAAACACTTGGAAGACGAGGCTACCAAGATGTACAAAGAACGTGACAATTGTAGAAGCACGACCCCTAAGGGACAAGCAGAGACACCTAACGTCCGTAAGCAGGAACTACCATGGACCTTTAGCAGACAGGAGCTGCCACATCACGGCAGTAATAGGAAGCTTTACTCTAGCGTAGTAACGGCCCATGTGGAGACTAAACTAAAGGTACTGATCAGGTCAAGATTAAACCAAATCCCCCAGATGATTAAGAAGCTACTGAAAACAAAAGTGAACCCTACGGAAATAAAAGCGGGGATAACCTTACTCAAATTGCTTAGAGATGGAAGAGGCATGATAGAAGCAAACAGCAAGAACGAAATAGATGCTCTAGAAAGCAAAATCGAGGAAACGTTTGGAGCAGAACATGAGGTTAATATTCTGAAACGAAGAAATGCAAGATTAGTCCTGCTCAGTATTACAGAGGACATAACGCTAGAAAACGCAGAAGAAACTCTGGTGAAACAATACCCAGAACTAGACATAAAAGAAGGAGACATCAGAGCAAACTTTTGTTACACTGCTAAGTGGGAGTCAAAAATGTAGTAATAGGAGTGGATTCTGTAACCCGAAAGAAACTAATACAGGCCAGAATTAAACTTGGATGGGCAATTTGCAAAGTAGACGACTACATAGTAGCTAAAAGGTGCTTCCGTTGCAGCAGATATAACCACAACTTTCGAGACTGCAGGGGGAGGAGACATGTCCACTGTGCACTGGGAGTCACAAACTAAGAGACTGCACAGCCGCCAAATCAGAGTATAAATACATAAATTGTTTGGTATATAATAGGTATCATGAAACCAACCAAATAGATATAGCTCACTCTTCCCTAGACAAGAGCTGTCCTAATTTGCTGGCGATGCTACAAAAATACAAGCAAAACACGGACTACTAACATGGCTGGCCACAGACAATGAGGAAAATGGAAAAACGAAATTATGAAAAACATCAGGTACGATGTAACCAAGTTAACCTACAACAGTCAAAAGCTGCAATAGAGAACTTAATGCAGGTGATAACCAGAGAGAAAAGAAGGCTCGCACTAATACAAGAACCCAATCTCTTTCAGGGCAGACCTATAGGGATTACCAACATTTATAGAACATTCATTGCTGGCGAAGGGAAGAGTAGAGCAGCAATCGTAGTATCTGATACCACAATAGATGCTTTTCTTATCACGCAACTGTCAGACAACGACACAGTACTCCTGGAAATAGACAATGGACAGATACACTTTTACACAGCTAGCATTTACTTCGATTACAATGACCCAATAGAAAATAGCATAAAAACAATCGAAAAAATTGTTAAGTTTACCAAAGGAGCAAAACTCATTATAACAATAGATGTAACTCCCGATCAACAACTTGGTACGACGTCCTGACTAATTCCAGGGGGAAAGTGCTAGAGGAGTTCTTTGAAAGTAACCAATTGCATATAATCAATGAAGACAGCACTAAGACAACGTTTCGTAGCAGCAGAGGCTCGAGCAATATTGACCTAACTATAGTGAATAACCAGATGCTAGCAGCCATCAAAGACTGGGAGATTTCAGAAGAAGAGAGCTGTTCAGACCATAATATTATAAAATTTAACATAACTTTTACTACCAACAACAAAGAACAAAAATATATATTTTTAGGAACGCGGTACATAATGAAAGAACAGCAATACAGAATTTTTAAAAAATTATTTCAGCTGATTTCGGAGAATTTTCAAATTGAAAACGACGAAGGAAACACGAAAGGAATAGACGAGACACTGAATGCACTGTTGAAAGACATAGGGGAATTGATAGAGAAATTTGAAGAAACAATACAGTTAGCACGTAAGGAGACGCTTAAACACCGAAATTTATCGCACACATTTGCAAAGGGAAAGTCAGTCCTTTGGTGGACGGACGCTCTCACAACATTGAGAAAAAGGACAACTGCACTAAGAAGAAGGTCCCAACGAACGCTAAATAACGAAGAATTAAGGGAGAATAGAAAGAATCAATACTTCGAAGGGAAAAGGAAGTACCAAGCGGCAATTAGAATAGAAAAAATTAACTCATGGAAACAATACTGCAACATGTCTTCGAACAACCCGTGGAATGCAGTGTACAAGCTTGCCTCGGGGAAAACACAAAACACAGTAGCGTAACCACACTGAAAAAACCAGACGGTTCAAAAACAGCAAACATGATAGACACATTGGTGTATGTGGCAGAACAGCTCATTCCAGTAGACAATCCTCAAGATGACACAGATCATCACAAAAACATCAGAAGACTGACAGAGCAACCGATCGAAACAATTGACGATAGAGACTTTAGCCAGGACGAAGCCAGACAGATTATTGAAAGTTTCAATCCCAGGGAAGCACCAGGACCAGACGGAATCACACGTGACATTTTAACACTTGTTTTTTAAAGCATGCCCAAAACTGTAACATCAATATAAACGAATGTTTGAAGAGAGGATACTTTCCCAAAGAATGGAAGATAGCCGAAATAATTATGATTATCAAACCTGGCAAAGAGGACAGCCAGGACCCCTCTAAGTACCGTCCAATTAGCTTGCTAAATACAGGGGCAAGGTACTTTAAAAATTACCAATTAACTGAATTATGCATTACATATACAAAATTGAATACATAAATGACAGCCAATGCGGATTTACTCCTCAAAAGAACACGACAGATGCAGCTATGGCAGTGAAGCAATTTATAGAACCAGAATTGGAAAAAGGTAAAGTAGTTATCATGGCCAGCCTAGATATCAAGGGTGCTTTTTACGCGGGCTGGTGGCCGGCCATACTAAAGGAACTAAGAGACGCTAAATGTCCCCGGAATCTTTACCAACTTACGCAAGAATACTTCAGAGAGAGAAGAGCAGTAATATCATTTAACAGTAGTACCGCAGAGAAGAACATCACCAAAGACTTTCCACAAGGGTCATGTTGCGGACCCGGCTTTTGGAACATATAATATAACACCTTTCTCGCATTGAAATACACTAATCACACGAAATCAATAGCATTTGCGGAGGAATTGATAATTATGATAAAGGCAGAATCCATACGAGAAGCAGAGAACATTGCTAATGTTGAATTGAGAAAAATTTTAACATGGCCAGTTAATAACAAAATCAGATTTTACGAACATAAATCAAAAGTAATGCTTATGACAAGAAGAAACAGGGAAGGAAGAAAAGAAATTGAAATATACCTTAATAACAAACCCCTTATTCAAGTGCACAGTATGAAATTCCTTGGCATAATATTTGACAGCAAGCTTACCTTGAGAGAACACATCAACTACATGGCAGAAAAATGCACAAAATTAATATTTGCACTATTCAAATCTGCAAAGCTTAACTGGGAGCTAAAACATGCAGCCCTGAAGACAATATACACAGGTGGAATACTACCTCTCCTCTTATACGGCGCACCGGTCTGGAGAAATGTCATAGATAAAGCCAGTTACAAATCAAAGTTAGTAAGAGTACAAAGACTTATAAATATAAAAATAGCAAAGGCATACCGCACAGTGTCCAACGACGCCCTCTGTATACTGACAGGATTGACCCCCATCGCCATAAAAATGCAGGAGACATCTAAATTATACCAGCTAACCAAAGGCAACAGAAGGGAGGAAGTACTAGTTGACCGTTACATGGGAGTCAAATACTGGCATCATCCCGCAGACAAAATAATCTTCCTTACGAAAAGTAACGAGGCAGCAGGTTCAATACAAATATTTACTGATGGGAGCAAGTCAAAACAGGGAGTAGGTGAAGGCATAGCCATATTTAGATCCGGTAGCCATTTTAAAAGTTTACAATACAGATTAAACAAACGATGGACTAACAACCAGGCTGAGCAACTAGCGATATTAAGAGCACTGGAATACATAGAAAACATACAAACAGAAGACAAGAAGGCCACCATGTACACAAACAGCCAAATAACATTGGATTCTCTTAAAAATAACACCAACCACACATTCCTCATCGAAGAAATAAGGAAGAGACTGGCGGAGATGGGAACAACAAATTGGACAGTTCAGTTCTACTGGGTTAAAGCTCACGTCGGGATCCAGGGGAACGAGTTGCCTGACACACTTGCAGAGGAGGCAGCGACGAATGCGGACCTTATAGAGAGCTACAAGAAAGTCCCAAAGAGTGTAGTGATGAGTGAGTGAGAGTGAGATAAGTGTTGAGACGTGGCAATGGGAATGGGACCTAACAACAAAGGGTGAAACTGCAAAGGAGTACTTCCCGGTAGTTGCTGATAGGTTGAGAATGAACATAAATATTACACCAAACCTTACAACCAAAGTTACAGGCCACGGTAACATAAGGTCTTACCTTCACCGATTTAAAATAATTGACACACCAACTTGTGCTTGTGGCTGCAGTAACCAAACAATAGTTCATATGCTATACGAATGCGCGTTACTAAACCAGGAGAGAGGCAATTTAATATCAACAGCAGTAAAGACTGACATCTGGCCCATAGATAAAAAGCACTTAGTAAGGAAACATTATCAACCATTTGTTAAATTTATTAACAAAATTTCTTTTGATAAACTTACTAACGACATTAATATATTCAAATAATTAAACCATCATAATATGTAACAACACATGTAACTACTACTAAGAATAGTATTGTAACTGTAAATATGAATTAATGCATGTGGTATTACTTCCAGTAATGGAACATGCAATAAATTAAATTAAAAAAAAATATACACACACATACAAATTCACACACACTCACAAATAAATACACAAAACACACACACTTACAGACACACACACACATACCCACACTCACACACACACACATACATATGATCTGTGGGCCCCACAGCCAGTCTGCACGGTTTTTCCTATGCCAGAATTCAAACCACTATTAGCTGACTATCCAGCTTGTATTTTAATCACTAAACCAACTGCTATGTGGCCATTTTATATATTACAGGAAGATATGCTGGCACAGCAGTACAATATCCACCTGCACCAAAAGAAATTCTTGGGATAATCTAGATAGTGGCATCAATTCATACCATTATTCTAAAAACTGTATTATTTCTGTACAGAAGTTGCTTTCTGACCAAAACCTTTACAGACTCTTAGCACAGATATATAGTGAAACTGTGATTTAAGAGTATTCCTCAAGTGGTATATTTTATACAAGAAGATCAGAGTAAAATAAATACAGTGAGACTAACTACTGACAAATGCTAAAAAACGTTCTGTTGAAATCTGAATGGGCTTTATGATAATACTGTTTAACATGAAATTATTCACCAGATATTACACTATCACATCCAAAGAAATGCAGTCTCAAGGGAAATTATGCTTTTTCAAGACATGTTGCCAAATCACGTTTATGTGTAATGTAATTATGGTTGCAGAAAACTTTACCATTTTTGTCACACAATTATTAACTTTTAGGAGCCAAGTTCACTCATGCAAATTCATACAAAGAAACAAGAATCTCTTTATATATTTCTTTAACCACTATATTTACTGCATTTTAAAGACATGCTGCATTGTCTCTGATTTACTTTCCACAAATAAACTTTTATTTCGTAATTTTATCTTTATCTGTTCAAATAACACAAACATTTAATAAATGATGGACTCATATGTAAATACCAATTTTGTTCATTTATAAGGTAATTATGTGGCATAACAGAATCACACATGTGCAAAAGAATTTCTTACACTCATGTCATTTCTAATCTTTTACAGGTTGTGAATATGTCATACAGTTACTTCACCCTCCTGCTGCAGATGATGAAGAAATCAGAGAGTGTGTAGGTAGGCAGCTAGTGAGTTCAACTATTTTATGGTTTAGAACAGGGAACATTATATTTCTCAGTTCACATACATGCATCTGTAATGGTCTCCTGCATATCTTAGAGTATAGAAGGCTTGCAGCTATTCACATTAATAGAAAGGGCACAAATAATACAAAGCAATATATAACCAAAAAACAATAGCACTATTATGTAACTTGCTTCTGGACAAAATGTGCTCTATGTGCTTGTACTGATGATCTATTTGCCCAAGAAAGGTATGTCATTTCACTGCTCTACACAGTCACCTAATTAATGACTGTACTGTTCCTTTATCTCATTTTTGTTTTTGTACATTCTCTCTGTGTGCTGGACACTTTCTTTCTTCCCTCCCACCCCTACGATTTCAAAGCTATGATAAGTGCTATGAATGTTTAAAAACTCTCAAATTTCAATATGTTTGTCTTGGGAGCTGCACAAATTGTTCTGATGTTCAAATTTATGCTATTATATTCTTCACTGATTTTCTTCTGATATTCTCTTACTGCAGTCTATGTCAGCATTTTTTGTAGTAATTAGGAACCAGTACCAATGTGACAAAATACAAAACTGCATAAACCGTTTGGCGCCTAAAATTTCTTATTGTAACCCTGCAGTGTGCAGCTAGAAAAGCTGAAAGCAACCTACAGACATCCCCAACAACACGTAGATTAACCCTTATCCTGCTAACGTGGAGAATATGGTGAGCTCCTAATAACGCCAGCAGATGGCAGATGGGATTTAACTCGCCGTATAAAGGGTTAAAGGATGCCTTTCAAATTCAAATATTTTTCATATCACACCAGACTTTTAATTCTGGTGTCAAATAAAGAAATTAAGATATGATTTCATCTGGGGAATGCATGCCACCAATTGATTCAGAAACACTTTCCTACCCATTTTATACCTAAGAATATTATTGCAGAGTCAGGCTGGTTTTTTTGTATAGGTGTGAAACTTGGTTTATTCTATTAAGAGAAAGATATTTCAGAAAAAGGTGCATAGGACAATGCTTGGCCTCACGGGCATGTCAGCTGGGAGGGCTGCATTCTTTGCAGAAATTTAAAAAAATTAAACTAAATATCTGAAAAAATATTGTCAATAGGAGTCCTATAGAAAACGTTTATCACATATGTAGTTTAACTTTTTTGGCTGCAGTCATCCAGGAAATACTGACCCTGCTTGGCTTGAATACAGACCAAAAATGGTAGGCAGAACAGAACTGCATAATTAGGAATTTCATGATCTGTAGTCTGCAGATTTGTTAGAAGATCCAAAAAGGGATAAAATGGACAGGAAACATGACTCATCAAAGATAAGAAATACAGTGACACCGCCCTTAGACGAAACTGCTCAAGAAGATTCCCATCCATGACTTTATAAAAATGTAGTATTTATACAGATAAGCAATTGAATGTTAACCAATGGAAAAGTGTAGCAGGAAACAATGTAACATTCTGACTGCTCTGCCATCATTTTCCACATATGCATTTCACAAAACATGACACAGCATTATGGCACGTGTGTTCTACAACACCAACAAACATGAGTTTAATGGATAATGATATGGCTGTAACTGTTCTCATTTCATCTTATTCTGTGTGCAAAACTTACACATTTTGCGTTCCCTTCAAAGTGCTTACCTGTATACAGATACCACCCTAGAAAGCCACTAATTACTGAACATGTGATGCAGCACAGCAGCTGCATCAAAAACTGGCATAAAACATAAGCTGCTGTCAGTAGAAAAAGGCGGATATTACACAGTGGTCACTAATCAAAATTTTCCTCCCAAAAGAAATCAACTTATAATTGTACATTTGTGTAAGCTGAAAATACAAGACTTAGCACTCAGTGTATAAGTGAACAGCTCAACAGGAAAAAGGTGAAACATCAAAATATAGTAACGGAGAATTGGTGTTTACTGAACAGATCCAATAATAATGAGATCTTCACTTAATAATTGTGCCTGTAAAAAGAATATTGTCATGTGTTCAAGAGTGTGTCAAAGTCACTACAGAAGAGAAGACCTGAAATTTAGTTTGATAGTGAAAATGAATCCTTTATGTGGAATAACTATCAGTAAACAAATGCCAATGTAAGTACGTATTTACAAATGTATTTTACAAAGTTACACTCTTGTGACACTTTCCTGCTTAACAGGCCCATTCTGTTGAATTTTTCCTAACAGTTCTTAAGCCCTTTTCACTGTATGTACAGAATTATGGTTAAGAAAACTTAAAAGCAGCAGCCACTTGAAAGAACAGGGGATTGAGCTTAAAATAGTACTAAAGTGGAAGATAAGTTATGGCCAGTGGGGACTATTATAACCGCAATACTAACTCCATCATATGATACCAAATTTTTTTGTTAAATAATTAAAACACACTGTTGAGATCTTTAATCTCGCACCGTGCATGTTGCCACACTTGTTATACAATGCAACTCATGCACTATTCACACTTTAAAACACACTCACTTCAACACTTAAAACCAATGAAACGTTAAAAACGTGTTTGTAAGTATAAAACCCCTACATGTTTCGGTCTTTTTTCACGACCATCTTCAGGGTGTCCTCCGCTGTGCTTTGTGCCGCTACTATTCCTCCCGCTAATTTGCGTTCGTTGAGTTTGTGTTATTACGCAGTATGTGGCCGCATGTGTATGTCATCTGTGCGTGTTTGGTGTTCTTGTCTGTTGGTGATCTGCTTGTGTGAGTTT
>Ga0268261_10000382_pt1 | contig 27473 bp, 19 predicted proteins | sample TergutNc150P1_FD_190353 | JGI IMG/M metagenome (GOLD analysis project Ga0268261, IMG submission 190353) | Nasutitermes corniger P1 segment gut microbial community from laboratory colony in Florida, USA - Nc150 P1 (SPAdes) (version 2) | ecosystem: Host-associated > Arthropoda: Insects >... | reverse complement strand
AAAAAAAAAAAAAAAAAAACCCGAAGCTACTGCATCACTTATCCAATCCTGCTAATAATTTGGGCCCCTTGATTTTTTTTTTTGCATTTTTTTAATGTAATATTTTAAGCAGTACTTTTATATATGCTGCTTCAAGCCATTGAAAGGGTTGCAGCTACATTGTTGCATAATGCATTGAGGGATGAAATGACTTTTTTTAATAGGTTTTAATGTAGTGTTCTCAAAAGTTCAGTTTCATGTAGTAGTATAAAATACAAGCTTCACCAATCTTGAGTGCCCATAGAATTCTTGGAAATTCTGAAATGGTCAAAAGTTTCTCTGTAATGTTTTCAGCCATAAAGGGCATGGAAGTACTGTAGACCTCAGAGGGTTAACAAAAGTAGATACATTATTGTGGACTGCTGAGTTATGATAGTGACTATACTACAGGCTGGAAGATTGAGGAATAGGGTTCAATTCTTAATAGGTGAAAGAAATTTTTACAGTTCTTTACCAGTATTCAGACTGGCTCTGGTGACTACCCGGCTTATCCAGTGGGTAATGAATGTTCTGTAACTGTGGATAAAGTCATATGGCATGTAGTTGTTCACCCATGCCCATGTAGCACCAAGTTTATGAATGCAGGCAACTTAACTTCACTCCACGTCATAATGGCATGGTGCTTAGCATACTGACTTCACCTTTACCTTTATGTGGAAGTACTCGGTCCAGACTAATAAATCTTGCTGTAACTAGCACTGATACTTGTATTACTGGATACATCTGGCACACAGAAAATAATTCTCTAGTATACAGTAATAACAAACTTTACCAAATGCCATGTAGTGTGACATACTAAGAACAGTGTATTTTAAAACTATAACTTTACCATCATATTACTGTCATAAAGTACAATATTAAATCTGTCACCGCATTCCCATTTCAGGTGTACAGAAACTGACTATATGTAAAGGAAACATTCATTGTAGGCTGTTTAAGTGAAATTTGTTAAACATGAATGAATTTTTGATTAATTCAAATGTGTTATAGAACATACTCTGCATCAAGATACCACATAAATGTATAATTGTAAGAGAAGGTGAACATGGTTCCCATATATGTATTGATTATAATAATTAATTCGAAAAGAATACTGTTTATAGAGTAGAGGGAAAGGAACAGCCCAATTTTAAAAATATGGAGAAATGCTATCAGTACACATAGGTGCTGATTCACTTGCAGTCTTGTAGTGGCTGAGGTTACAGTGCAGATGACTGAGAGTTAACCTGGTGTGCTTAAGATGTATAAATTCATTTTACCCACTGATTATTACTGTTTTAAATGAGTGAATACATAATTTCACTATTTCATGTTTATAGAATGAAGATTTACTGTACTTGAAAATATACATCCAGCATCCTGCTGTACTTTCCAAGTATTTAGTCATTTGACATTGCAGGTCCAAAAAATAATCATGTATCACTGGATGCTACACATTGCTAGTCTGTTCCTAATGCTAACCATACACTTGGAATTTCCAGCATCTGTACATGAAAGGGGGCATGTTATTTGCCTTGACGAATTCTGTCACAGGTCTAGATGCAGCATGATATTTAACTTCTTATTAAAATAATGCAGTTTGAATTAAAGGTCATGCTAATGATCATACTGTATACCCAGTGGGAAAAGCTTTTCTACTGGTAGGAGAATGACTGAAATTATATGTCAACCAATACAGAAATAAAGAGGAGTAGGGGGGGCACATCTGACACATTATCCTTCCTTCCTTCTGTTTCTGACAACTGTTAATAATAATACAGTGGGGTATGCTAGAACAAATGATGCTACAATGAACGAATGCTACAACGAATAGTTTTATCAATAAAATCAGGATGCTACAACAAACACAGAGAAATACTATCGGCTGACATAGCACTCATTTGTGCAGGGCATCTCAGGCCTTCCTGCTTTCATTAAAGCATTAGTCATCATCTTTGTTATCATTTGTAAGGTTCAGTTATTAGTTTAGTTCAGTTATCTGCTTATTTGTGCCTTTAGTAGTGGAAATAATTTTTAAAATTATTCTACTATATAATTTTAGCCATGAGCTGGCAAAAAAGAGTGAGAAATCTATTTAACTTAGACATTAAGAAAGAAATAATTTCCAAGTGAGAAAGTGGAAAAAGTGTAGGAAATCTAAGTGCTAAATATGGTATTGCTAAATCATCGATCAGTACAGTTTTAAAAAACAAGAATGAAATAAAAAGTGCACAGGCTGCAAAGGGAATCTCTAGGTTAAGCAGTTCACCTGATATCATGGAACAGATGGAAACTCTTATTAGTGTGGATTAATGAAAAACAAATGGCAGGTGATGGTGTCAGTGAGGTGATTATTTGTGAGAAGACCAAACACTTGTTTGAGGAACTTAGTGCTAAGGCTCAGGTTGTGGGCCTGGAATGTATTACCCCTAATTACATATATTTCATTGTATGCTAGAACGAACAGGTGCTAAAATGAACAAGGTTTTGGAGCCAATTATGCTCGTTCTAGCATACCCCACTGTATTTTTCAAATAATGTCTGTGGGGAAAAATACTGTTTGTTATCTTCATTTGATTAGAGGTGTACATTTTACATCATGTAAAGTTAACACTAGTGTCATCCAGTGAAGTGGGATTTCCATGCCCTTGATTATTCACACTCCTGTGTAACAGAAAATGTAATAAAATTAGCTCTGATCTCATTTAAGATGTAAGTGCCACATATTAATGGTTAATATACAGGATCCTTACATTTGTGTATGGCAACATTGATTGTTACTTCCTGCCACATATGTGGCTGGCTGGATGAGTGGGCTGGTTAATATGAGCTGACAGGTGATGGCAGCTGATAGTTGTCAGGTAAGATGGTGATTCCTGTAGTATTTGACCTTACTTTGTAGTCATTATGAAACATGTTTGTCCTATATTCCACTTTAGTAAGGGGTAACTTTAAGGACATCAATGTACTTAACAGTATTCAAATTCTTTGCATTAAAATTTTTTTTTCCATCTTCAGTAGCTACAGGTTACCACAGTTTACCTCTGTTTTGGAATGCAGACTTGGTTTCATGTATGCAAGTTAAAAAAAAAAGAGAGAAGAAGAAATATGACTTACAAGGGTGCTCTGAAAAGTTATCGGCCTAACAATGAAAAACCGGACTTATAATTTCAAAATTATTTTAATTTTGCAACATAATCTTCCTTAAGACTAATACATTTATTCCAGCGATGCTCCAGTGCCATTATCCCGTCCCTGTAGTGGTTCTTCGTAAGATGTGCAAAATACTCGTACCCCTCTACAGCTTGATATGAAGAAAAACGCTGACCAGCGAGGAAGAGCTTGAGTTTTGGGAAGAGAAGGAAGTCAGAGGGAGCCAAATCTGGGGAATAGGGTGGATGTTCCAACAATTCATAGTGCAGATCCCTTAATTTTCCCTTTGCCAAAACACTTTTGTGGGCGGGTAAATTGTCCTGATGAAAGATGATTTTTTTTTTTGCAATCCGGGTCTTTTCTCATGAATTTTTTCATCTAGTCTAGTTAAAAGATTGGAATAATATTCCCCGGTTATTGTTTTACCCTTTTCAATATAATCAATAAACAAAATGCCTTCAGCATCTCAAAACACCTTTCCTGCTGATGGAACTGACCTTGTCTTCTTTGGAGCTGAAAAACCGGCTTCTGTCCACTGTTTTGACTGCTGTTTGGATTCTGGTGTGTAATGGTGAATCCAAGTCTCATCCATAGTAATAAATCGGCGCCCAAAATCAGTTTTATTTTTGTTAAAATGCTGCAAGCACTGTTCAGAGATTTTCATGCAAGTGCGTTTTTGATCTGCTGTGAGCAAGCACTTCACCCATCTTGCGCAAAGCTTTTTCATATCCACTTCTTCATGCAAAATATATTCTGCATGTTCTTTTGAAATGCCTATAGTCTCAGCAATTTCACGCACTTTTGTCCGGTGGTCATCCAATACCATATCAGGCACTTGTTCAATGATTTGTGATGTTGTTGCACTTTGTGGATGTCCTTCATGTGGATCATCTTCAAGGCTGGTACGGCCGCATTTAAACTCGGCAGCCCATTTCTTAATTGTTAAAAACGAAGGAGAGGAGTCCCCATAAACTTTTATGAAATTCCTTTGAATGAATTTCATTTGGTGTTAAACCTTCTTTTACAAAGAATTTTATAACCGCACGATACTCAATTTTATCCATTTTAAGCGATACAGACAGAACTCCTGCTTCAGACAGCTGTATAAAACAAACTACTTGATAGAATGACTTGCAATTTCACATGGATGCTTATGACAGATGTACCAACTTAGAAAAAAAAAATCTTGCCGATAGTGTTGCCATCTATGGTCGAGGCAGAGAACTTTTCAGACCACCCATGTACTGTACCTTGGACTTAATTGTAACCTGAAATATAATACAGAATGTATAAAATTCTGTTTACTTGGAAATACTTTTTAGTGAATAGGTACAAAGTGATTTCCATGAAACACTAGCATTTCTGAAATTATTTTAAAGGAGAATACAATTTCTGCATCAACAACCAGACGTTCCCAGTGTTATTGCCTTTTTTCTATGCAGCATACCTGCATCATTTTCAACATAGGCATATTGCTCATCACTAGGGTTTCATTTCATGTGATTTAAACTTTATTTTAAGATGTCCATTTTGTATAGTTTCTAAATGAAGGGCTAGGGAGGTCCTTAATCTTTGTTTTGTACAGTGACTTAATATACAAACTTCACACACAAAAATCAGTCTTGAAGATGGTTGGCCAATGCTAATATTTGGTCTAAGATTGGAAAATTAAACTTTTCTGTCCAGATGGTATGCAAAGGTAAGTGCCTACATCCATTAGATATAGGGACCAATTTTTGACAGTAATTGTGCATTCCAGCAAAGTAATAAAAATAACTATGTATTTACATTTAAGAGTACAAACATTTAGTAAATTTGCCCTCTAAACAGAATGGTAATTCACTTGTTCACACCAGACATTTAACATCATATGAATAACTGAAATTCACTGAAACATTTTGAACTCGTCAGTAGTTACACATTTTCCAAACTTAATTGGAGCGCTCATACAATAATAAAACTTTGGTATCCAGGTACTAAATCTTTCAGAAACAGCTGTCCATAAAACATTAAATTGTTCTAGTTATATTTCTAAATAGGCTTGGCTCTTGATTGAGAGATGTTATTTGCAAAATAACCCAAGTACAAGCCATACAGTTGTTCAATAAAATTTTTTTCTCAATTTTTTTTTTATAACTTGCTCAATGCAAACAAGGCACACTTTCAGGCTGTCTTTAAATAAATGAAGGTCAAAATACTTATCCCCATACCAGTGGTTAAACACAAAAAGTAAACAATGAAAAATCAATATGAAAATTTTATATTAACCACACCAGAAGTGACCATAATATTCAAAACTGTTTAGTTTGTCCTCTTTTTACTACTTCCTTATTAATATTTACATACAAATCTGCGACCATTCAAACAGAGGTTTCAGTCACTTCACATTGAAAGCAAGCAGAGTAACAATTTCCTTTTCCCCTAAGACAGCATTATAGTTAACTTGTTTGTTTCATTAGAAATTATGTTTCTGTTGTTACCTGGTAACAAAATAAAATTATCATATTGACTCATATACAAGACAGAAGCTACATTAACCTGGTCTGTCCAGGATACTGAAATGCAGAAATGAATGGCTGTCAAAAACTGTGCGTACATTCGTAAATTATTGACTGAATTCACACATCTGATCCTGTATTTTCGTTACTATATATGAAATATTTCACTGGGAAGTTCTTATATCTTCATCTCGGCTACAACTTCAGGCGTAAAGCATCGACACCATTTAAATAATACCGAAACAATCATTTGTCTCACATGAAACCAAGATTCTTGTATAAGTGTAAAGCTGGGCTGTTTGTGATTTCTGTCTCAAGAAAAACTGTTTACAGAAACCAGTTGAAACCAAGATTCTTGTATAAGTGTAAAGCTGGGCTGTTTGTGATTTCTGTCTCAAGAAAAACTGTTTACAGAAACCAGTTAATTAGAAGCAGATTCTATGGGTTATTACATTAGGGCAAGCTCCTTTACAAGCCATGTGGTCAGCAGGTGCATGATAAGTAGTAAACACAATATGAAAAAGAAACAACATTTATATTTTGAAATGGGGTTCATATCCAAAATTTCACAGGCTGCCTGCATCACCATTAGGGGCTGACTTGATGATGGATGCATTCACATGCATTTACAGGAACATTATACTAACTGTTATTGTCACTCTTTTTATTGTTGAAAATGTAGTCCAATCACCAGCCAGCCCACACATGTACTATTGGAAACAGCTAACAGGTGTGACTGCAGCATCAGCACGAAATGCAATGGAGCTACTATACTTGCATTCATATGAGACAACTGAGGTGCTCAAACTGACACAAATTGTGGTGCAGAAGTGAGGTATATGAACTTAATGGGATGCATACTGTAGAAACATACCCCACACTTGTTCGCTTTTGTGCCAAACCTCAGTTTCATTTCACTGGGCTTTTGTATTTAAGGATAATGAATTTCCCATGTTAATCCCTGAAGTGCATTAAGGTTGGTGTGTGGTGTGCTCTCAGTGCATCTAGAACTACCAGGCCTATTTTTTTTTGACACCATAAATTCACACCAATATGTTGTTATACACATCCTGAGAATGTTTGTATACCTGTCTGATTTTGAGAGACCCTGTGCCTCTTGACACCAACGCAGTACAACAGCTCACACTCTACTGCATTGTTGAGAACATTTATAGTGGCAGAATAATTAGCCTGGAATTGTGGCCATCTCATTCACCAGATCTGAACCCATGTGACTTTTCCTCATAGGTATGTTAAAGCATACACTGTACAGTAATGATCCTTGCACCAAACGCAATATAAAAAAATCACTCAGGAAATGGTGCCCTCATTTTTGTCAGCAGACCTTCAATGTGCAGTGAACAAGGTGTGTGTTACTTGTAATGTGTAAGCTGCAGGAAATACAGCCAAACCTGGTTACGACCACACGGTTTATGCGACACCTCATCTACTGCATGAGACATTCTGTGGTATCAATTCCTTACTGAAACCATAACATTATACTCCTCTGTTATAACAACAATCGTTTATAATGTCACAATATATTCAGCCCATTTCAAGACGTTACAACAGAGTGCTACTATATTTCCATAACCTTCTTTAAATGTGGTGTGAAAGATCTAACACTAACTTCAATATATTGAACTAAACACAAGGAGCCAAACAGAGCGAACTCGAACAGCACAAAGAAGTTACATATCTGTTCAGATAAAGTATGCTACTCAAAACTCCCTTATCCTGGCCAAGCACGGAACAGTAGGCAATGTCTTGGAGTTCAACATCACAGTCTGTGTTGATTGACCTGAACACTATAATGCTAGCTGTTGTTCATTCTTCATTCCAGACATTTTTTATGGCCCTACGCTAAAGCAAGTTAGTGGGCAGATACCAAGGACAACTTAGAGAATTGTGATATCTCTCTGTTAGTATGCAGACGGATCCCAATGGTCTGCCCTAACAGTCTGTGTGACATGTTGCTCTCTCCAATCCCGCCATGTCCTTTAAGTTTGTCCAGTGCTTTACCACCAATAATATGTTACAACTGCCATGCATGTTGGACTGGTGGCACACATCAAAACAAGCTGTTAATGAACATGTGTGGCACATCTTTTCCAACTAGGCTTATCACATTGTTCCCGGCCTTCTAGTGATCCTCCTTCATCACAGGGAATATTGGGGGGAGGGGGGGAGATGGAGACAAAAGTTCCAAAATTCTAAATGCTAATCAAATGTTAGTTACTTTCTTTCCATTATATTACATCCCTCCCTGCTTAAACTATGATGCGTCCTCACATCATTTGTATTTATGCATCAATAAGCATATAAACGAAAAGAATCTAAATATACAACAAACAACAAAATTTACAGTAATAATGTACATATCCTTGCAAAGTCATCAAAGTATTTCACGTCAGCCATATCATCATTAACTTAATAACGTCATAAACTCATAATCAAACTAAATTTTTCAATCAACATACTCTAACATACACAAATATTTCACTTAGTCCAAATTAAAAAAAAAAAATCTCCAATTTACTACAATATTTGTCAAATACATAGGTTATAATTTAACCTTAAACCATTTCTGTTCCCCAAACTAAAATTAAACACATAAAATTACAACAATTCAAGTGAATTACATAGACAATACAGCGTCATAAAAAACAAAAGTTATCACTGTACCAAAATTATGTTCATGTCTACAAAATTTTATGTTCGAAACCTGCAAACAGTTATTTTAAATAAAACATATTTGACTAGCCTTTGACTAGCACTGCACTTCACTGTTATCACTTCACTATTAAAAAAAAGTATCATATTTGCCAATTTTGTTTTCACTACCATTATCACAGTGTTATTTAAATACTTTAAAAATGTTCAAATTACAACCAGTGTTTTCCATTTCTAAACCCAAAATCAAAATTAAATTTCCTGCACATTCACTATCATAAACTTCCAAAATTTTACACAAGCGCACTTCTTCCAGTATAAAATAAAAAAAAAACTTCAACCCCCATTCTCTCATTCTTAAAGGTTGTCGCCGAAGCTTCACTTGTCTGCATCCGTTCTGTCGGTATGCTATCCGGGCTCCAATTTTCATCGTTTCCACGCCCACCAACATCTGATCTAGTTAAGAGGCGGGTGGTATGTGGGACCTGCTGTTCCTCAGCATCCCATTCCAATGGACAGGTAGGCTGTTTCTGCTGCAACTTAGGTCCATGCGTTCCTCAGTACTGGTACTGTAGATTCAGGCTCTGAAGATAACTCGTTAAAAATTGAAGCATATGCAAAATGACATTTGCAAAATGCAGAAGAAACTCTGATGAATAAAGCCATAATCCTTAAAAAAAAGGCCAACTTGTCACATTAACTGTAATTGTTTCTATTAGTTCGTTCACAGTGGATATAACAATGCTTAATTTCAGTCATTTCCGTACTTTTCCTTACAGGAAGCAGTGCGTAGTGTCACCCAAACTCATAATTTTTACTCTTATTTACTCTAATTCATAGTACTCATAAAAATACAAAATCAAAATGTTTTCCAGTTCAAACATTATCATAACTATATCTCAATATAATCACCTAATATTATAGAAATTGTCCTTAAATTTACAAAGCAATTTCGTATACTCAGCTGCATACATGTACGTTGGATGTAACCGTGTATCCGTCCGGGAGGTAAGGTATCTCATGTTTCACTAGAAGCAACTTTACTAGTGATATTAATTAACTCAATAGCTTAACTAGCTTTCAACTTACAAAATCAAACAAATTAAATTGTGTCGTAGTCAAAAAAAAAATCCCAAACGTTCTTTTCAAATTAATTAACTCGTATAGTTCTACATTGTCATCAAAATCTCACAAAATTGTAAAACAAAACTCACAAAAGCAATTTCAATTATATTCACTATGCAGTGCCACCCGAATAGTAATTGACTTCCACGAATTTTACCCGGATGAACACTATCGGAGGGTAGGGTAGGGGGGTCGACAAAATACAATAACCTAAGGGCAGTTCTAAACGCTGACACCAAGTTAGATGCCAATCTAACTATATCTTTTGTATTGGAAATTGAAGGACGAACAAAGTAGTAGAGTCGTTCAATTTGATAACTATATAAAGTCAATACATATTCTATTTTACTAAACAACTACTATAATACATATGTAAGGGAAGACTAATAGTTAAGTACTATATTATAAATGGGTTGGTTGACGATGTAATAGTTCGGTTATTAAAATAGTTATCCTGCCTCTCAGTTTTACTATCGAAACACGTAGAATTTAGAATTTAGTCAAAGGGTTTTCCAAGTTAGATCCGAAAGTGCTCGACTCGACACAAAGATTTAGAATTACAGTCTATTAAACACAGCTAGCACGACTTACCTTGTATTAACAGAAGACTGAAGATCATCATCGTAGTTCAGTGAAACTTTTATAATAATTATATACTGTTTTCAGCGAAGTTTCTTCAAAGTTGTAAATCTGTCTTCACCAAAATTTCCATGATACGTGACGGCCGGTAATTAAGTCGTAGCGAGTGAGCGAATGAGGTCGATCACCGATAAACGGTAGGATTTTATAGAGGCAAGTTAACACATCATGCATTCTATAAGGTTTATCGAACCGTCACGTCACTCTTAAGGGTTCAAACGTACCCAGGGTATAACGAACTATAAAGTATTGCTGAGTTAGCGGCGCTTGAGTGACCGTTCGTTTCCTGTATCAAAAATAAGGAGAAATAGCTGTCAAAACACAACTGAGTTGTGTTTTGACGGCTATTTCACCTTATTTTTATGATATCTGTAACACAACGGGGATGTCTCACCTCAAAGTTATTAATGCCAGTCGAGGCCCCATCCACAGATTCGAGAGACTTAAGAGGAAAATATACAATTGCAACGCTAAACCATTAGTTGTGTTTTGACGGCTATTTCACCTTATTTTTATGGTATTTGTAACAAACAACGGGATGTCTCACCCCAAAGTTCGTTTCCTGGTTTATAAAAGTAATAGAAATTTAAGTACTTATTAATTTAAGTTACAAATTTGAATTTGATTCTGACATTCATTATACCTACATTCAAACAAAATGTGTTATTACCAAAATTAAGTACATTACTATCTTTTCCCATCTTATTCTAAACCATTAATTTGCATTTAATATGACTCAACGTAAACAAAGTAGTACCTAACCTTATAAAGTATTATTTTCCACCGTATCTGTGCCACCAAATTTTTTTCACATATGTCTCATCACATTCAGTATTTATCGGAATTTCCTATTGCTGCTATAAAAAAATCTGCCCTCTAAGCTACAATTTATTCAACATACGTTCTTACAACTTTTCATCCTGGTAGGCTACATTTTCTGGGGTTCTTGTTTACTTATCCATATCGCACCGCAATGTCCATTGCCGTATTATTCCCAGTGAGATTTCCACTGTAATCTTACATTTTAAACAACAAACATACTCCTCAAAAGGACAAATACGCTTCTGTTTACGCCGTCAGTTAAACTGACGTAAACCTAGTTTCGCTACGAATATATGTGTTTCCTGGGAATGTTCGTACCTAACTGGCCTATGCAATTAGTTGTGCCATTAGGTAAGGTCATCTTCTTTTCACTACTTTATAAACGTCGGCAAGACTGCGTTAGAAGTGTGGATGTCTCCACGAGCATAATTACTATTCTCGACCTTGAAGTCAGGTGCTGAGTGCATCATGTTGCTCGCCTCGTAAGTGCAACTACATTAACCTTCAAGTCCGATGTTTCACTGACCATTTCGTACTAATAGGGTCATCCTCAAGCAATACAGATTAACAAATACCAATAAAGGAACCTGCACTAATTCTACAAAACCTGTAGGAAAGCTACGTTTCGTACCATAAGTGTTCATTACCACTGGTTTCACATAGGTTTCGGATAAACCGGTATCTTGCATAAAACTTACTTCAAACTCACTCGGCCATAATTTTAAATAAATGCTTCCCATTTTCAAAATATTCTTATGTCAGTACCTCCAAAATTCAACTACCATAATCTTCAACAACACAAACAGTATCTAATATCCAGTGTGCAACCTAGCCCAGGCGGCCTTAAAAATCATACGTGATTCCTAACAAACGACTCGTCTACTCGGTACGACGTAAAGAAGTGGCTATTTCAGCTTGCTAATCTTACTTATCCCGATCCTTGGACAACATAACACACGAGGTGCACCGATAAACGTATACGGTATCTGAAAACATTCCACCATAAAAGGCCAAGAGAAAGGAGGTTTCAAAATTCTCTCTCCGAAAATATAGGATTGCGACAGATGTTTCCTCAATGAAAACGATCCACCATCATAATTTATAATATTTATGTTTACACCAAATATCACGTATAATTTTCGTACATTTCTCAACATCCAAACGACACAATCATCCCTCAAGAAAATTCTGGGAGATCGTAACATGGGTGATCAGGCCGCGTTTCTCTCTTTACCAGCACTCGCACAAGGGCTAATTATGTCTATGTTTTATCCTTCAATCAAATTTTAATTGCACATATACATTATAATTCCTTAATATAAATTTGGACATCCAAAATCAATCTATATAATTCCAATAAAAAGAACACAACTCTATTCACACACGCTAAACTTTCTTCTCAATATGTTAAAAAAACTAACTTGGCCATCACAAAGTATTGTAGTCTGTTCCCCTTTCGTATTCAGGTTTCTCTTGAGCAACTACAGAAGGTTTAGCGCGATATATCGTCTAGTCTTAGTTGCTAAATACAACAGATCCTGAACGAATACACAAATCCGTCGAGCACCCCGAACTCCTACATTCGGTATGCAAGGATCAAGACAGTGACTACGGAAAGATAATCACAGACCTATGTGGGAATCAGTGTAAAGTTTTGCACCTCCCCTTCTATCAGGCACTAGTATCTTCCCAATAATAGCTGCTTCAAAAAATACAACAGTTATGTATAAGAAACCCGTATTTGTAAAGTACACACAAAATTCCAAAACACTTCCGAACTTTTTCTACGAGGGCTTTTAAAAATGAATGTTACCATTTCTACACACGTATAGTGTCATGATTGCAGCGGAAAAAAAAAAAAAAAAAAAAAAAAAAAAAAGCAACTCCCTGTGCTCACTTTTGCTGAGTGTACTTCAGCTTACTCGCTACGGTGTCTGGTTCCAGATTTATATTTGTAATGCAACAAAATTTCACACATACTGGGCGTTGCCTATACCGCCACATTTTCCGTATGAGCATGTAGGCTCATTATTCTAATTCAAATCCTTCTTGTTTTAGTACCTATCTCAGTGTTTTCAATTCGTGTCCCTGTGGTTTAATTCGTATTCCACCACTGCCACCAATTTGTAGTGCCTCCCGGATGATGGTTACGACTCCCCACTACTCCCCACCCGAGCAGATAATATGTAGTGTGAGATTGGGATGACCCCACTATCGTCTTTTCGGGCTTTGCTATCTCGGATAGCGCTGCTACCAGCCACAATTAAGATTATACAGGGGTTCTGACGAGCCGTTTCTGTATACAATATACCTGTCTAGGTATTATATTTAAATAATTTCCTCAATTGACTTCTCAATTAGTTATCATAAATTTCACACGGACATTAACAATAGTAACTATTAATTTTTTTACCCATACAGTGCATCTAATTCTCGTCGGAGTTTCCCAATAATCTCATAAAAATCACTAATTCAAGGAAATGTTTGGGATTGGACTGCATCTAAATATGCATAACGGCTTACGTCATAGCGGAACACAGACACGGTTACATTTATTCTAACTAAAGTATATAAATTTATATTCTGTAAAATATCTACATGTCTACATACCTGGAATAAACTAAAACCTACACAACTGAAACCTCATTTACCACATTTAACCTAGTAATATAAGAGCAGATCTTTTATGCAAATTCAATTTCCTCGCATAACACAAATTTGGAAAAGGTAAAATAAATTAACAAAACATTTCTCAATCGTTTTCCTTTTAGCCTGAGTTAAGGATGTACTACCCACCACTCAGCTGGTATGAACAGGAAGGTCAGTGGCATAGGGCTCGAATTGAGTCCTTGCCCAGACCTCTATGGTTTTGCGTCTCCTCGCGTTGAAGGTTGGATAACAAAGATAATCTCGACGATCTTACAGGTCAGTACATCAGTTCATAAAATTTAAACTCAGCCCTTTCAAGTTCACAAAGTTCATTTAACAACAGCATATGCAGACATAACAGAAAGTCCTGTTACTAAGAAATTTTGCATATACAGTCTTTCTGTTGTTAGTGCGTGCAACTTGCGCCTACAAAACATATTCCTTTATTGGCGCTCGACATTTCGGCTATCTGTTCTGAATATTGCCCCGAAACATAACTACAGCCAACCGAAGAACTACAGCATAAATGTGAACAATGTAGTGCCCCGCCGAAAGACACGTGATTTCTATCGGTTCTCTTCGGTTAAGCACTAATGAAGGGGAGATGGTAGCGGGATGAAGAGGGTTCGTAGTTACCAGTATTGACGGTAGAAAGCTGCCACTAAATAGATGATTGTCTATTAAACTAAAGATTTTGGGAACAAAAGGATAAGCCAGCAATCACTCAAAGCGTTTCGTCTTTAAATACAAAAGTCAATATATATTCTAATCTATAAAAAGAGTAAATATCAAATAATAAAGAAGTTAACGAGTTCATATTACACAACAATTAGAAGATCATAGAAAAGAGTTCAATGTAAAATAGTTATACTGAAACTGTTAACCTGAATGGTTATTTGAATAGTTATTTTGCCTCTTTATGTTGCGACTAAATTTGGAATTTAGTTAAATGAATTTCCAAGTTAGTTCCGAATGTTGCTCATCACGAAACAATGTTCTAATCAGAAATTACTGAATTAATCACAATTAATTAAGCGCAGTTAGTTCAACACAGTAAAACTTAACTTTGGAAATCAGGAGAACGAAGTTTATCATCGCTCAGTAAATTTTATAATATTCGTATACAAGACTAATTATATTCTTCGAAGATGTAGTTCTGATTTTCTAACACTGATGATATGCGAAAACCGGTACTCTGGTAGTGTAATCGTTTTGATGAGTATTTAGTGAGTGAGTTCAATAACCGAAATCAGTAGCATTTATAGAGACAATATAACCTTAAGAAATTAAAGGTAGCACAGATAATCTCTAGGTCGAACTTAAATACTCTTTCATCATGGGCTGTCGCAAGTCTTGTTTTGAAAATATATTTCTAACTGATAACCTCAATATCACCGTCAATCACTTGTCGATTTGTAGCAAGAAACATTTACGTAAATGGCGAGGAAGCTGTCATTTCTGCAAAATTACATGACAAACTTTCGACAAATAGTTCCACCTTTTGCCGCTAGGTTCTCTGGCGTCTTTGCAGACGTAGAGGCACCTGGCGACGAAAGTGGGAAACACTAAGAAATTGTCCAGGATGCTGTGTACTAGATCCGTAACGGTTTCCGGTCTGGGTTGTTGTTCATGCCCAACTGGCCTTAGAGCTATATACTAATGAATAAACATAATGTCGGTCCCGTATACACGTATTTAATTACTTATCGAGTTCATATACTGAGCAAATAGGCTGTATTTCGAGCGTTAATACACGAACATCTTCGGTTAGACGAACTCATGTACGGAGGGTGTTTTGATTACCGATGAGTTGCATGTCAAGCTCTAAGACAATCATTTCATCTCTATTCGCGAGTCACGTTTAGAGTCCATATTCAATACAGATAGACAGTAAGCCAAGCGTAAACACACAAATTTCTTGATTTGGCGCAAGTTATGTTTAAACCCATATTCAGAACAGATAAGATGTATGTCGAATGCCAATACACGAATTTTATCACTTTCAGTGAGCCATGTTAACAGGCTTTGTCAGAGAATGGCTGTAAGTCAAGCGCTTAACACGTACTCTTTCAGGTGGATTAAATCATTTTTGTAACACATATTCAGCACAGTTAAGGTATAAGTAGTTCGTAATTATATGAATTTGTTCACTTGTCAAAAGTCTTGATCCTGACAACTTTCTATGCATTTTGGTTGTAGATAGATTGCCATTAAACAGATTTCAACACTTCTAGCGCGAAACGTTTCGAGACCATATTCAGCACAGAATTGCTTCAGTTGGTGCAAGTCACGTTTTAGTCATTTATTCAGTTCACCTTGGCTGCATGTCGAACGCATATAAGTTTAGAGTCATTTATCATTACAATAAAGCTTCATGTCGAGCGTCAGAAAGGATCTTATTAAGTCGGCTCAAGACTAAATTCTCGATCATTTTTTCCAAAGATATACTGTAGTTCGATCGCCAATACACGAATTTCTTCAGCTGGCCCAATTCACATTACGAAATCAAAGGTAGCACAGATAATCTGTATGTCGAAATTCAATACTCTTTAATCATGGGTTGTCGCAAGTCTTGTTTTAAAACATATTCCTAACTGATAACCTCTATATCACCGTCAATCACTTGTAGATTTGTGGGAATAAACATTTAAATAGATGGCGAGGAAGCGGTCGTTTCTGCAAAATTCCGAACAAACTTATCGACAAATAGTTCCACCTTTTACCGCTAGGATTTCCGGCATTTTGCAGACGTAGTGGAACCTGGCGGCGAAAGTTGGAACTACTAAGAAACTGCCCAGGATGCAGTTTATCAGATCCATAACGGTATCGTGTCTTGGGCTTTTGTTCTTGCCTTACTCGCCATAGAGCTAGCTAATAATGAACTAATCTAAATGTCAGTCCCGTATACACGTATTCCATTACTTAACGCGAGTCGTGTATCGAGCTCATATACTGACAAATAGGTTGTGTTTCGAGCGTTGATACACGAACATGTTCAGTCCGTCGAACTCACGTTCGGAGACTGCTTTGATTACATATGAGTTGCATGTCAAGCCCTAAGACACTTGATCACAATTCGCGATTCATGTTTCCAGTTCATATTAAGTACAATTAGACAGTGAGCCGAACGGAAATACACGAATACCTTGATTTGGCGCAAGTTATGTTTAAACCCATATTCAGAACAGATAAAATGTATGTCGAATGTCAATGCACGAGATTCATCACTTCCAGTGAGTCATGATAACAGGGTTTGTCACAGATAGGCTGAATGTAAAGCGCCAAAACACGAACTCTTTGAGGTGGATTAAATCATGTTTGTAGCCCATATTCAGCACAGTTACGGTGCAAGTTGTTCGTAATTATACGAATTTCATTACTTGTCAAAGTCTTGATGCTGACAATATTCTATGCAGTTAGGTTGTAGATAGTTTGCCATTAAACAGATTTCAAAGCTTTTAGCGCGAAATGTTTCGAAACCATTTTCAGCACCGAATTGCTTTAGTTGGAGAAAGTCACGTTTTAGTCACTTATTCAGTACTCCTTGGTTGCATGTCAAGCGCATATATGTTTAGAGTCATTTATCAACACAATAAAGCTTCATGTCGAGCGTCAGAAAGGTTTTTATTAAGTTGGCTCAAGTCTTATTCTCGATCATTTTCTGCAAAGTTAGACTGTAGTAGGAACGCCAATACACGAATTTCTTCAGTTGTCGTAATTCATATTACGAGACCAAACGTAGTTTAGATAATCCGTAGGTCGAACATCAATAGTCTTTTTTCGCAAGACATGTTTTGAAAACATATTCCTAACATAACGTCAATGTCACAGTCGATCCCTTGTCGTAGATTTGTGGCAAGAAACATATATATAAATGGCGAGGAAGCGGTCATTTCTGCAAAATTACGTGACAAACTTTCGACAAATAGTTCCACCTGTTGCCTCTAGGTTCTCTGGCGTCTTCGCACCTGGCGACGAAAGTGGGAACCACTGAGAACTTGCCCAGGGTCCAGTGTACCAGATACGTAACGGTCTCCCGTCTGGGCTATTGTTCATGCCTAACTGGGCTTAGAGAGCTATATACTAATGAATGAAGCTGAATGTCGTTCCCGTGTACACGTATTTCATTACATATCGAGTTCATATACTGAGCAAATAGGCTGTATTTCGAGCGTTAATACACGAACATCTTCGGTTGGCCGAACCCATGTACTGAGGCTGTTATGAATACCGATGTGTTGCATGTCAATCTCGAAGGCAATTATTTCATCTCTGTTCGCGAGTCACGTTTAGAGTCCATATTCAATACAGATAGACAGTAAGCCAAGATTAAACACACAAAGTACTTGATTTGGCGCAAGTTATATTTAAACCGATATTCAGAACAGATAAGATGTATGTCGAATGCCCATACACGAATTTCATCACTTGCAGTGAGTCATGTTAACAGGCTTTTTCAGAGAATGGCTGTATGTCAAGCGTTTAACACGTACTCTTTGAGGTGGATTAAATCATTTTTGTAACCCATATTCAGCACAGTTAAGGTGCAAGTAGTTCGTAATTAAATGAATATCATCACTTGTCAGAAGTCTTGATCCAGAAAATTTTCTATACATTTTGGTTGTAGATAGATTGCCATTAAACACATTTCAACATTTTTAGCGCGAAATGTTTCAAGACCATATTCAGCACAGAATTGCTTCAGTTGGTGCAAGTCACTTTTTAGTCCCTTATTCAGTTCACTTTGGCTGCATGTCGAACACATATATGTTTAGAGTCATTTATCAACACAATAAAGCTTCATGTCGAGCGTCAGAAAGGATCTTATTAAGTCGGCTCAAGTCTAAATTCTCGATCATTTTCTGCAAAGATATACTGTAGTTCGATCGTCAATACACGAATTTCTTCAGTTATCCTAGTTCACATTACGAAATCACAGGTAGCACAGATAATCTGTATGTCGAAATTCAATACTCTTTTATCATGGTTTGTCGCAAGTCTTGTTTTAAAAAATATTTCTAACTGATAACCTCTATATCACCGTCAATCACTTATCGTGGATTTGTGGCAATAAACATTTATATAAATGGCAAGGAAGCGGTCATTTCTGCAAAATTACCGAGCAGACTTTTCGACAAATCGTTTCACCTTTGGCCGCTAGAATCTCTGGCGTCGTTGCAGACGTAGTGGAACCTGGCTGCAAAAGTTGGAACTACTAAGAAATTGCCCAGGTTGCAGCTTACCAGATCCATAAAGGCATTGTGTCTTGGGCTTTTGTTCTTGCCTCACTCGCCATAGAGCTAGATACTAATAAACGAATCTAAATATCAATCCCGTATACACGTATTCCAATACTTAGCGCGAGTCATTTATCGAGCTCATATACTGAACAAATATGCTGTAATTCGAGCGTTGATACACGAACATGTTGAGTTCGTCGAACTCATGTTCGGAGATTGTTTTAATTACCGATAAGTTGCATGTCAAGCCCTAAGACACTTCATCACAATTAGCGAGTCATGTTTGCAATTCATATTAAGTACAATTAGACGATGAGCCGAAAGGAAATACACGAATATCTTGATTTGGCGCAAGTTATGTTTAAACCCCTATTCAGAACAAATAAAATGTATGTTGAATGCCAATGCACGAAGTTAATCACTTCCAGTGAGTCATGTTAACAGACTTTGTCACTGATTGGTTGAATGTCAGGTGTCAAAACACAAACTCTTTGAGGTGGATTAAATTATGTTTGTAGCCCATACGCAGCACAGTTAAGGTACAAGTTGTTCGCAATTATATAAATTTCAACACTTGTCAAAGTCTTGATCCTGACAATTTTCTATGCAGTTAGGTTGTAGATAGATTGCCATTAAACAGATTTCAACACTTTTAGCGCGAAACGTTTCGAAACCACTTTCACCACAGAATTGCTTTAGTTCGAGCAAGTCACTTTTTAGTCACTTATTCAGTACTCCGTGGCTGCATGTCGAGCGCATATATGTTTAGAATCATTTATCAACACAATTAAGCTTCATGTCGAGCGTCAGAAAGGTTCTTATTAAGTTGGCTCAAGTCTAATTCTCGATTATTTCCTGCTAAGTTAGACTGTAGTTGGAAAGCCAATACACGAATATCTTGAGTTGTCGCAATTCATATTACGAGACGAAACTTAGTTTAGATAATCTGTAGGTCGAACATCAATAGTCATTTATCGCAAGACATGTTTTGAAAACAAATTCCTAACATAACCTCAATGTAATTGTCCATCGCTTGTCGTAGATTTGTGGCAAGGAAACTTACATAAATGGCGAGGAAGCGGTCATTTCTGCAAACTTACGTGACAAAATTTCGACAAATAGTTCCACCTTTTGCCGCTAGGTCCTCTGTCGTCTTTGCTCCTGGCGACGAAAGTGGGAACCACTGAGAACTTGCTCAGGATCCAGTGTATCCTTTCCGTAAAGGTCTCCTGTCTGGGCTATTGTTCATGCCTAACTGGCCTTAGAGAGCTAAATAATAATGAATCAAACTAAATGTCGGTCCCGTATACACGAATTTCATTACTTATCAAGTTAATATACTCAGCAAATAGGCTGCATTTCGAGCGTTAATACACGAACATCTTCGGTTGGCCTAACACATGTACTGAGGCTGATTTGAATACCGATGAGTTGCATGCCAATCTCTAAGACAATTATTTCATCTCTGTTCGCGAATCATGTTTACAGTCCATATTCAATACAGATAGACAGTAAGCCAAGCGTAAACACACAAATTACTTGATTTGGCACAAGTTATGTTTAAACCCATATTAAGAAAAGGTTAGATGTATGTCGAATGCCAATACACGAATTTCATCACTTGCAGAGAGTCGTGTTAACAAGCTTTGTCACATATAGGCTGAATGACAAGCGCCAAAACACGAACTCTTTGAGGTGGATTAAATCGTGTTTGTAGCCCGTATTTAGCACAGTTAAGGTGCAAGTTGTTCCTAATTATACGAAGTTCATCACATGTCAAAGTCTTGATCCTTACAATTATCTATGCACTTAGCTTGTACATAGATTGCCATTAAACAGATTTCAACACTTTTAGCGCGAAACGTTTCGAAACCATTTTCAGCACAGAATTGCTTTAGTTAATGCAAGTCACGTTTTAGTCACTTATTCAGTTCACTTTGGCTGAATGTCGAGCGCATATATGTTTAGAGTCATTTACCAACACAATAAAGCTTCATGTCGAGCGTCAGAAGGGATCTTATTAGTTGTCTCAAGTCATAATTCTATATCATTTTCTGCAAAGTTAGACCGTAGTTCGATCGCCAATACAAGAATTTCTTCAGTTGGCGCAATCCATATTACAAGACCAAACGTCATGGTGGATTAAATCATTTATGTAGCCCATAATCAGCACTGTTAAGGTGCAAGTAGTTCGTAATTATATGAATTACATCACTTGTCAAAAGTCTTGACCCTGACTATTTTCTATGCATTGTGGCTGAAGATAGATTGCCATCAAAGAGATTTCAACACATTTAGCTCCAAAGTTCCGAGACCATTTTCAGCACAGTTGGTGCAAATCACGTATTAATCACTTATTCGGTACACCTAGGCTGCATGTCGAGCGAATATATGTTTAGAGTCATTCATAAACACATTAAAGCTTCATGTCGAGCGTCAGAAAGGATCATATTAAGTTGGCTCAAGTCATAATTCTCGTTCATTTTCTGCAAAGTTATACTGTAGTTCGATTGCCAATACATGAATGTCTTCAGAAGGCGGAATTCACATTACGAAATCCAAGGTAGCAAAGATAATATCTAGGTCGAACTTAATCTTCCATCATTGGTTGTCGCAAGTCTTGTTTTGAAAAAATATTCCTAACTGATAACCACAATGTCACCGTCAATCACATGTCGTAGATTTGTAGCAAGAAACATTTACATAAATAGCGAGTAAGCGGTCATTTCTGCAAAATTACATGACAAACATTCGACAAATAGTTCCACTATTTGCCGCTACGTACTCTGGCGTCTGTGCAGACGTAGAGGCTCCTGGCGAAGAAAGTGGGAAACACTAAGAAATTGTCCAGGATGCAGTGTACTAGATCCGTAACGGTCTCCGGTCTGGGCTATTGTTCATGCCCAACTGGCCTTAGAGATATATACTAACGAATGAACCTAAATGTCGTTACCGTATACACGTATACACTCTAAGGCAATTATTTTATCTCTATTCGCGAGGCATGTTCACAGTCCATATTCAATACGGATAGACAGTAAGCGAAGCGTAAACACACAAATTTCTTGATTTGGCGCAAATTATGTTTAAACCCATATTCTGAACAGATAAGATGTATGTCGAATGCTAATACACGAATTTCATTACTTGCAGTGAGTCATGTTAACAGGCTTTTTCACAGAATGGCTGTTTGTCAAGTGCTTAACACTTAATCTATGAGGTGGATTAATTCAATTTTGTAACCCGTATTCAGCACAGTTATGATGCAAGTAGTTCGTAATTATATGAGTTTTATTACTTGTCAATAGTCTTGATCTTGACAATTTTCTATGCAATTTGGTTGTAGATAGATTGCTATTAAACAGATTTCAACACTTCTAGTGCGAAACGTTTCGAGACCATATTCAGCACAGAATTGCTTCAGTTAGTGCAAGTCACGTTTTAGTCATTTATTTAGTTCACCCTGGCTGCTTGTCGAGCGCATAAATTTTTAGAGTCATTTATAAACACAATAAAGCTTCATGTCGAGCGTCAGAAATGATCATATTAAGTTGGCTCAAGTCATAATTCTGGATCGTTTTCTGCAAATATATACTGTAGTTCGATCGCATATACAAGAATTTCTTCAGTTGGCACAATTCACATAACGAAATCGAAGGTAGGAGAGATAATCTCTAGGTCGAAATTAAATACTCTTTTGTCATGTGTTGTCGCAAGTCTTGTTTTGAAAATATATTCCTAGCTGATAACTTCAATATCACCGTCAGTCACTTGTCGTAGATTTGTGGCAATAAACATACATATAAAATGCGACTAAGCCGTCATTTCTGCAAAATTACGGAACAGACTTTTCGACAAATAGTTCCAATTTTACCTCTAGGATCTCTGGCGTTTTTGAAGACGTAGTGGAACGGTGCGGCGAAAGTTGGAACTACTAAGAAATTGCATAGGATACAGTTTAACAGATCCATAATGATGTCGTGTCTTGGGCTTTTTTTCTTGCCTTACTCGCCATAGAGCTAGATACTAATGAATGAATTTAAATGTCAGTCCCTTATACACGTATTCCATTACTTAACGCAAGTCGTGTATCGAGTTCATATACTGAACAAGTAGGCTGTATTTCTAGCGTTGATACACGAACATGTTCAGTTCGTCGAACGCACGTTTGGAGACTGTTTTGATTACCGATAAGTTGCATTTAAAGCTCCAAGACACTTCATCACAATTCGCGAATCATGTTTCCAGTTCATATTAAGCACAATTAGACAGTGAGCCGAACTGAAATATACGAATATCTTGATTTGGCGCAAGTTATGTTTAAACCCATATTCAGAACAGATAAAATGTATGACGAAATTCATCACATCCAGTGAGTTATGTTAACAGGGTTTGTCACAGATAGGCTGAATGTCAAGCGCCAAAAAACAAACTCTTTGAGAAGGATAAAATCATATTTGTAGCCCATATTAAGCACAGTTAAGGCGCAAGTTTTTCTTAATTATACGATTTTTATCACTTGTCAAAGTCTTAATCCTGACAATATTCTATGCAGTTAGGTTGTAGATAGATTGCCATTAAACAGATTTCAAAATGTTTAGATCGTAAAGTTTTGAGACCATATTCGGCACACAATTCCTTGAGTTCATGCAAGTCACGTTTTAGACACTTGTTCAGTTCAACTTGGCTGCATGTCGAGCGCATATATGTTTAGAGTCATTTATTATCACCATAAAACTTTAAGTCGAATGTCAGAATGGATCTAAGTCTGCTCAAGTCTAAATTCTCGATCATTTTCTGCAAAGATATACTCTTGTTCGATCGCCAATACACGAATTTCTTCAGTTGGCACAATTCACATTACGAAATCAAAGGTAGCACATATAATCTGTATGTCGAAATTCAGTACTCTTACAAAATGTGTTGTCGCAAGTCTTGTTTTGAAAACAAATTTCTAACTGATAACTTCAATGGCACCCTCTATCACTTGTCGTAGATTTGTGGCAAGAAACATTTACATAAATGTCCAGGAAGCGGTCATTTCTGCAAAATTACATGACAAACTTTCGACAAACAGTTCCACCTTTTGCCGCTAGGTGCTCTGTCGTCTTTGCACCTGGCGACGAAAGTGGGAACAACTGAGAAATTGCCCAGGATCCAATGTACCAGATCCGTAACGGTCTCCTGTCTGGGCTATTGTTCATGCCTACGAGGCCTTAGAGAGTTATATACTAATGAATGAAACAAAAAGTCGGTCCCGTATACACGTATTTCATTTCTTATCAAGTTCATACACTGAGCAAATAGGCTGTATTTTGAGCGTTAATACATGAAACTCTAATGTTGGCAGAACTCATGTACGGAAACTGCTTTGTTTACCAATGAGTTGCATGTCAAGCTGTAAGTCAATTATTCACATCTCTATTCGCGAGTCATGTTTACAGTCCATAATCAATACAGATAGACAGTAAGACAAGCGTAAACACACAAATTTTTTGATTTAGCGCAATTTATGTTTAAACCCATACTAAGAACAGATTAAATGTATGTCGAATCCCAATACACGAATTTCATCACTTGCAGTGAGTTGTGTTAACAAGCTTTTGTCACAGATAGGCGAATGTCAAGCGCCAAAACACGAACTCTCTGAGGTGGATTAAATCATGTTTGTAGCCCATATTCAGCACAGTTAAGGATCAAGTTGTTCCTAATTATACGAAATTCATCACTTGTCAAAGCCTTGATCCCGACAATATTGTATGCAGTTAGGTTGTAGATAGATTGACATTAAACAGATTTCAACACTTTTAGCCCGAAACGTTTCGAAACCATTTTCAGCACAGAATTGCTTTATTTGACGCAAGAGAAGTTTTAGTTCCTTGTTCATTACTCCTTGGCTGCATGTCGAAAGTATATATGAATAGAATCATTTATCAACACAATAAAGCGCCATGTCGAGCGTCAGAAAGGTCATTATTAAATTGGTTCAAGTCTAATTTTCGATAAATTACTGCAAAGTTAGACTGTAGTTGGAACGCCAATACTCGAATTTCTTCAGCTGGCGCAATTCATATTACGAGACCAAACGTAGTATAGATAATCTGTAGGTCAAATATCAATAGTCTTTTATCGAAAGATATGTTTTGAAAACATATTTCTAACATAACTTCAATGTCACCGTCGATCCGTTATCGTAGATTTGTGGCAAGAAACATATACATAAATGGCGAGAAAGCGGTAATTTCTGCAAATTTATATGACAAACATTGGACAAATAGTTCCAATTTTTGCCGCTAGGTTCTCTGGTGTCTTTGCAGGGTTGAGGCACCTGGCGACGAAAGTGGGAACCACTAAGAACTTGCCCAGAATCCTGTGTACTAGATCCGTAACGGTCTCCGGTCTGGGCTATTGTTCATGCCTAACTAACCTTAGAGCTATACACTAATGAATGAAAGTAAAAGTCGGTCCCGTATACATGTATTTCATTACCTATCTAGTTCATATACTGAAAAAATAGGCGTTTTTTTCGAGCATTAATACACGAACATCTTCGGTTGGCTGAACTCATGTACGGAGGGTGTTTCGTTTACCGATGAGTTGCATGTTAATCTCCAAAACAATTATTTCATCTCTGTTTGCGAGTCATGTTTACTGTCCATATTGAATACAGATAGACAGTTAGCCAAGCGTAAACACACAAATTTCTTGATTTGGCGCATGTTATGTTTTGACCCATATTCAGAACAGATAAATTTTATGTCGAATTCCAATACACGAATTTCATCACTTGCAGTGAGTCATGTTAACAGGCTTTTTCACAGAATGACTGATTGTCAAGAGCCTAACACGTACCGTTTGAGGTGGATTAAATCATTATTCTTACCCATATTCAGCAAAGTTAAGGTTCAATTACTTCGTAATTATATGAATTTATTCACTTGTCAGAAGACTTGACCCTATTGTCTATGAACTATGTTTGTAGATAGAGTGCCATCAAAGAGATTTCAACACTTTTAGCGCGAAAACTTTTGTGACCATTTTCAGCACAGTTGGTGCAAGTCACGTTTTAGTCACTTATTCAGTACACCTAGCCTGCATGTCGAGCGCACATATGTTTAGAGACAAAATAAAGTTTCATGACTAGGGTCAGAAAAGATCATATTGGGTTGGCTCAAGTCATAATTATCGATCATTTTCTGCAAAGATATACTGTAGTTCGATCGCCAATACATGAATTTCTTCAGTTGGCGCAATTCACATTACGAAATCGAAGGTAACACAGATAATTTCTAGGTCGAACTTAAATACTCTTTCATCATGTGTTGTCTCAAGTCTTGTTTTGAAAACATATTCCTAACTGATAACCTCAATGTCACCGTCAATAACTTGTCGTAGATTTGTGGCAAGAAACTTTTACATAAATGGCGATTAAGCGGTCCTTTCTGAAAAATTACACGACAAACGTTCCACAAATATTTCCACTTTTTGCCGCTAGGATCTCTGGCGTCTTTACAGACGTAGAGGCACCTGAAGGCGAAAGTGGGAAACACTAAGAAATTGCCCAGGATGCAGTGTACTAGATACGTAACGGTCTCCGGTCTGGACTATTGTTCATGCCCAACTGGCTTTAGAGCTATATACTAATGAATGAACTTAAATGTCGGTCCCGTATACACGTATACAGTGGAGGATAATTATTTCATCTCTATTCGCGAGTCATGTTTACAGTCCATATTTACTACAGATAGACAGTAAGCCAAGAGTAACCACACAAATTTCATGATGTGGCGCAAGTTATGTTTAAACCCATAATCAAAACATAAGATGTATGTCGAATGCCAATACACGAATTTCATCACTTGCAGCGAGTCATGTTTACAAGCTTAGTCACAGATTGGCTGAATGCCAAGCGCCTAACACGTCCTCTTTGAGGTGAATTAAATCATTTTTTTACCCTTATTCAGCACAGTTAAGGTGCAAGTAGTTCATAATTATATGAATTTCATCACTTGTCGAAAGTCTTGATGCTGATAATTTTCTATGCATTTTGGTTGTAGATAGATTGCCGTTAAACAAATTTCAACACTATTAGCGCGAAACGTTTCGAGACCATATTCAGCACTGAATTGGTTCAGTTGGTGCAAGTCACGTTTTAGTCACTTATTTAGTTCACCTTGGCTGCTTGTCGAGCGCATAAACCTTTAGAGTCATTTATCATCACAATAAAGCTTCATGTCGAGCGTCAGAAAAGATCTTATTAAGTCGTCTCAAGTCAAAATTCTCGATCAATTTCTGCAAAGAAATACTGTAGTTCGATCGCCAATACACGAATTTTTTCAGTTGGCCGAATTCACATTACGAAATGAAACGTAGCACAGATAATTAGTATGTCGAAATTCAATAAATTTTATCATGTGTTGTCGCAAGTATTGTTTTAAAAACATATTCCTAGCTGATAACATCAATATCACCGACAATCACTTGTCGTAGATTTGTGGCATTAACATATATATATATAGAAATGGCGAGGAAGTATATGGACCTAAGAGGGACGAGGTGACAGGGGAATGGAGAAGGCTGCATAACGAGGAGCTGAATGATCTGTACTCCTTACCCAATATTGTGCGGGTGGTAAAATCGAGACGAATGAGATGGG
>Ga0268261_10000381_pt1 | contig 27474 bp, 20 predicted proteins | sample TergutNc150P1_FD_190353 | JGI IMG/M metagenome (GOLD analysis project Ga0268261, IMG submission 190353) | Nasutitermes corniger P1 segment gut microbial community from laboratory colony in Florida, USA - Nc150 P1 (SPAdes) (version 2) | ecosystem: Host-associated > Arthropoda: Insects >... | reverse complement strand
AATGAGAGCTTGAACTGACTGCGAATACATCAGAGTGGCTCCTCAGAAATGACGGTGCCGCTCAACATTTCCACTACCAGGGGCACCCCAGACAAAAAGGTTTGGTCGGCAACTGCATCATCTGGATCAGCTTCATCTTCCGAGGCAGCAGTGCGCTTACGGTTTACCGAATGCAAAGGCTCGGCCTGCCGCTGCCGTTCATTCTGATCGGCTGAATGAGACTCAGCTGGATAAGCTACTGCCTGAGGTTCCGATTGGGCAGCTACTGACTCGGTTTGTTCCAGTGCCGGTAAGTGGGATGCTGCTGCATCGCCCTGGGGCGCACGCATTTCATTGCTATCGGCTGGCACCCCGCCAAGTTGGTTGCCCGTGACGGAGACCGTTTCGGGGTTTGGTTTCACCTGGTCAGCTTGCATTTGGCCCGTTTGCTGTGCCCCGTTATAGGGATTTATGTAGCTCCCTGTTGTGGCTCGGCTCGCCTGAGTGACTTGGTTGGGCTGTGTAACCGGATCAGCCGCCGGAATCTTTAAAGGGATGGCCTCCCCCGCCAGCCAGGCTGCATCGGCCTGCTGCCAGCTTTCATCAACTGGTTTGGGAGAGCGCCCAACTGGGGCACTAGCCGCAGCGGTTCGCTGAGTCGCTTGGGGAGTTTCGCTGCGAGCTGGGGTATTACCTGTTGGTGCATTACCGTTTGGCGCATTGCCGGGTGAAGCGTTGCCAGATGAAGGATTGCCGGGTGGTCTATTTCTGGGCGGGGTACCGCTTTGCGAGTTAACCGACCTAGCACCCGATGAAGGGGCGGCCCCTTGCGAAAGCACACCTCGAACCGTCACCGGAACACCCAGTTTTTCAGACAGAACCGTATCTAGAATGTTGGCGGCTTTTGGTTCCGCTATGCGGCCCACCATGGTTTCATTGGCGAAACCGATTTGTAGCACGCCCTCCGCGAAAGCTACCGGACCGAAGCTGGAAGCCACCATCGACTTGGTAACCGGGCTGGGGATGCTGGCCACAATATCAGGCCATTCAGCCTTCAACAGTTCCAAAGTGGTATTGGCCGAATTAACGGAGCTTGGTTGCTGCTGAACTGGGGGATGCTGAATCGGCGCCTGCGGCGCTTCTGGTTTGGCAGACTGAACCGGGGAGGTAGGTGGTTGAACTGCCGGAGTAGCTGGTTGAACAGGTGTAGGTGCCACTGGTGCCGGCTGTGTTGGCGGCGAGACCTGGGCAAGGGGCGCCAGCACTTGGGGCTGTGAAGCAGTTTCTAGGCGGGCCGCTGCGCGAGCACGCGGGGATAGAGATGCTGCCGGTTCTGATTGCTGCCCAGATTTTGCGTTTTCGAGGTTCTGCGCTCCCCCGCCGGGGACCGCAGAGTGACCAGGGATAGCTAAAATGGGCGCGGAAGTAGAGTGTAATGCGGAACTTGAATTGGGCGCCGCGATTACCGGAATGGCGCCGGTCGCGATGGTTTTTTCCAGGCTAGTTAACCGGGCCGCGAGCTGTTCCGGGCCGATTGGAATTAACAAACGGGCGCATAACAATTCCAGTTGCAGCCGTGGCGAAGTTGCCCCCACCATCGTGCCTAAGCCGGTACTGATAGTTTCACCTAGCCGGGTTAGAGTGCCCAGATCAAACTTAGCGGCTTGAGCTTGCGCCGTAGCTACCTCATCTGGCGTCCAATCCCGGAAAACCGCAGCCGCACCATCGCCAGTCACGGACACCACAATTAAGTCCCGGAAGCGTTGTAATAAATCTTCCGCGAAGCGTTGTGGTGGGTTACCAGTTTCCATCGCCCGGTCAATCACATTAAATAGTGAGCCGCCATCATGCGCACCTAAGGCATCTACTGCCTCATCCAACATCGCCGCCGGGGTATAGCCCAGCAGCCCGACAGCCCGGTCATAACTGACCTCACCTTCGATTGAACCGGCGATTAGCTGATCCAGCACCGATAAGGAGTCACGGACCGAACCCCCACCAGCTTTGATCACCAGCGGCGTTACCCCCGGGCCCAAGGCAGCGCCCTCTTGGGCGGCCAGTTGTTCCAAGTATGGGGCCAGCACCTCCGATGGCACAAGTCGGAACGGGTAGTGGTGCGTGCGCGACTTAATGGTGCCCAGCACTTTATCTGGCTCAGTGGTGGCAAAAATGAATTTGATGTGTGGCGGCGGCTCTTCTACCACTTTGAGCAAGGCATTGAACCCTTGCGGACTTACCATGTGTGCCTCGTCAATGATCACTATTTTGTAGCGATCCCGCACCGGGGAAAAAGTTACCCGTTCGCGCAGGTCGCGGGCATCATCAACGCCACCATGGGAAGCGGCGTCAATTTCTACCACATCTAATGAGCCAGAACCCAAGCGGGAGAGTTCCACACAGGACTCACACACCCCACATGGCGTATCAATTGGGTTTTCTGGGCTATTAGCGTGGCAGTTTAGGGTACGTGCCAAGATGCGTGCGGAGGTAGTTTTACCACAACCGCGCGGCCCGCTAAATAGGTATGCGTGGTTAACCTTGCCCGCGCGTAGCGCAGCCATGAGCGGCACAGTAACTTGCTCCTGGCCGATAACCTCATTAAAGGCCTCGGGCCGGAACCGGCGGTACAGTGCGATGCTCACATCCGTAAGCCTAAAAGCACCCTAAGACAAAACTGCCCTATCCGACATGTAAACATTTGTTCTAAGGTTGGGGTTCTTCTTAGTCCTTTGGTTTCGACCACGCGCGTTAATCCGCGCGGGAGTTCAACCGTCGGACGCTTCAGCGCGCCGCTTTTCGCGCAGGTTCTTAATTATCCCCTGAATCGAATAAAGCACCAGGCCACCGCCCACAATGGTGGTGCCAACCAACGCTGAATTACGCCCGGTGGTTAAGTGACCCACCAGCGGCACGGAGTAAACAACGCGACCATTGATTTGGGCCGGAATGATGGGCGAGTCATCAACGTTATTGGCATCGCCGCGAGTGGTGACTGTTTCTACCTGGCCACCAAAGGTAAAGATACTGACAATCCGGTGCGTGGTTAATGCGGGGTTACCCGATACGGGCTGGAAGGTGATCACATCACCAATTTGCAATTTCTCCACCGGGGTTGGTTGCACCACCACGATGTCGCCAGGGCGGAAGTTCGGCATCATCGAACCAGTAAGTACCGTGAGCGGCACCGCGCCCATAATCTGCGGCACGATAATCACGGCCACCACAATCAAAGCCACCAAGGCAATAAATGCGCTGGAAATAACTTGCCCTACCAGTTTTTCTTTACTACGCGATGTCTTTTGGGGCATAATTTCCGACGATGCTGCAGCAACATCGGGCACTAAATTTGCTACCATCATTCAATCAAATCCGAGTCGGCTGCACTCTCAGACTCGCTATCGGCTACCTCGGCATCGCCAACCGAATCACTTTCAGCAATCGAATCACCGGAACCGTCGCCCGCGCCATCACTAGAACCGCCCTCCATCGCTTCATCGTTGGCCGTTGGGGGTAATTCGAAATCAGTGCCCGGCAAACTGTCTGCTTCCAAGCCCGGCCCATCTGGCGTATCAATTAGCGTGCCAATCAACTCCCAAGGCCCATATGGTTCAGCCAAACTCGGCGGGATGGAGCGGTTCCACCAGCGCACCCGCCACAGCATGCCATCGTGGGCCACGATCTCCGAGGCGCCGAACCGCCCGTATACCCAGCTATGGTTCCAGGGGCGCACCACCTCGCCGTCGATGTACAGCGGCGCACCGTCGAATAATAAGGCGTCGCTAATTTCCATCCACGGGCCGAGGTTGCCCTGCTCATTTGCCACGCCAGGCGTGTACCTGGGTTGCGCCCAATACTGATTAATAAAGAAGCGAGTTACCCCATCTGTGCCCGTGTGATAAATGCAGGTATTTGTGTTGGGATAATCAATTGGTTCCCAACGTACCCAACTGGTACATTCAGGGAAATATGGCGGGTTCAGCGGTGGAACAATGTCAATACCAGCGGTTGAAATAGTTACCGAATCACTCCAACCGCCGCCGGTTTGCTCCAAAACCAGGTGAAATTCAAAAGCCCCATTTATTGGCGCTTCAGGAGCCACCATTATTATGAAAAACAAATCAATGGGGTCGCTGCTGGTTATATTCTCAAAAACATCAGTAGAAATACCATTGAAGATGGTGGTGACTTGGTAATCATAGCCGCCATCGTAAAATAACCGCAATTGAGCAGTTAAACCTGGCCCGATTAAACTTGGGCGCAAAGTGGTACGCCCTTCTAGCAAAATGCCGCCGAAGAAGTCCGAAGCCGGGTCCCAGTTTACGGGGTCAACCGTCAGGGCCAGATTGCCGGTTTGGATGGTGCCGATCGGGGCAGATGCCGATGCCGTCCAACTTGCATACGTGGTGCCGATTCCGAGTGCAGGCCCGATACCGCCCATAAAAAGCACAGCACAAAGCACTAGGGCGCCTAAAAACCCCGTGACTGATTTCAATGCTGTGTTCATGCTGTTTTTATTGGTTTATCATAGATTTCTTTGGGTGTTGCTTTTAGGGCAATACGCCGCGAAAGCCCCCTCGCTGCCCGATGGCGTAACGAGAGGGCCAGAACGGCAGATGCTGCTAGCTATTACCACCACTGTTATTGTCGGGAATAACCTGGGTCAGAGTTACCGTTACATAACCCAACTCGCCCGCCAGGTTCATATCCGCGTTGGCGTCCCCAGCTTCGCCAGCCAAGAATCGAATAATCACGCTAAACTTCGGTTCAGGCCCGTCTGGGGTGTTGCTAACCACGGCATCGCTTAAATCGCCAATTTCAATGGTAAAGCTCGTTTGGCGCCCTTCTTCGGTGCCGGTTTCGGTACTAACGTCAAACACGCGCCACACCCCTGGAGCCTCGACGCGGATATCTAGGTCGCTGTTCGGGCTGCCTGCAATCGCACCAGCGCTCACTGTGGCAAAAATGGCGCTAGTAGCCTCGAATTCAGCCGTAACTGGGAATTCACCGGTAACTACATCACCCGGAATCATCAGTATTTCGTCTAGGGCTTCGAAATACTCATCTTCAGACGCACCAGCTATATTCCAGGTTGCCTCACCACCAATGCGAGCTACCATTTCGCCCGCCCGGATACTACCGATAGCCTGCGGGGCGCTAGTGTCGGTCCAGAGGGCAAAGGTCCCACCTACCCCAGCTAGTAATACGGCGCCAAGTACGCCAGCGGCAATGTTCTTTTTTAAAGTGCGCATAATGCTCCCTCACAAAATTTTGGCATTTGGAAAACGATTTCGTTCCATCTTGACAAACACTTTGTGCCACGTAAAGACGTTGGCACGGCTCGTATGTGGACATTGCGCGATATGATATGGTGCAAATTGCGCTAATACGTCGTAACGTTTCGATTCTTGAGCTGGTTCACTGAACGCTAAACCCGTTCGTGCGCCCGAGAGGATTCGAACCGCAGACACACAGTCGCGCCAAAGGCGCGCGATGTAGACAGTAGGAGAGCGGTGCTCGCAACATCTGTAACGCGTTAGCTATTATTTCTGATACAGTCTCAACACGTTAGCGCCCGTAGCTCAGGGGATAGAGCACGGCTCTCCTAAAGCCGGTGTCGTAGGTTCGAATCCTATCGGGCGCACCCAATGTGGGGATTGTCGCACCGGCGTTACGCAATTTGTCGGGATTATCCGGTAGTTTTTACGGTGTGACCATACCTGCCATCGACCGGGACCGCCTGATTCGGCGCCGCCGGGAACACTCGCGCCAAATTGTGATTTTCGGTTTGCTCGGCACGCTGCTAGCGGCGGCGTTTACGCTGGCGCTGTTAATCTTTGGCGGCATCATCGAAGCTCCCTTTGCGCGCGAGTTCAGCACGCCCCACGGCGCGGTTGATGACGTAACCCCGCCGTGTTTGCCGCAGGTGCCCGGACAGCCCGATGGTGCCTTGCCCATCCCTTATGACCTGGTGGATTTGCGCATTTATAACGCTAGCGGCATCGGTGGTGTAGGTTCAGCTAATCAAACCGTGTTGGGCCGCCGGGGCTTTGTGATCAACATCGTGGGTGACTGGCCGCAATCGCTGCGCCCGGTTGGGGTTAATCAGTTGCGGTTTGGGCCTAACGGCATCGTCGCTGCTTACACCGTGGCTGCACACTTCCCGCCCTTGCAGATGATCATGGATGAGCGCACCGATGAAAGCGTTGACTTAATAGTTGGTGAAGATTATGACCAACCGCTGCCCACCGATCAAGTGGATTTGGCTGCTGACCGCCCGCTGCTCAACATCCGCGGCTGTCAACCGGCTAACCAAATCGAAAAAGTGCCTGCGCCGCCCACCTGGACCCCGGCCCCCGAAGAGCCCGGCCTAGAGGACGAAGAACCAGCCGACTCTTAAATGAACGTAATTTTTGTTTTGCGAGATGAGTGGTTTGCGAGACAATCGTTTAGCGGCTGATATGTGGGATGAGTGGCGGAACCAAAGCGTAGTGGGCATACGGCCCATGAGCCACGGTGACAACGCAGGCAATCGCCCGCAGATTGCACGATAAAACCCCTCGTACACCCGAAAGAGCACACCTACCCTTGCTGCCTTCCGGCCCTGGGGGAGTTCGGTATGTTATCGCCGCACGAGGGGCAAGTATTAGGTTAGTGCGCTACTGCGCCGCCAAATGACGAATGGCGTAATAATTAGTGAATTAAGGCAGCTTGAGCCAGGGCGTCAACAATCATGTGAGCCCAGGCTTGTTTCCCAGCCTCGTTAGCGTGGATGCCATCGCCACCAATGTATTCAGGGTGTTCGGCAATTAAAGCGTTCCAGTCGGCAACCACAATCTGGCCGGGGTATTTTGCGGCAGCGAGTTCAACTTGTTCGTTGCCACCAGGGATCCAGCTGCGGTCACCATAAGCGTTAACCATTACGATGGTGGTCTCGGGGCCAACAGTTTCGATGATCTTGTCAAACTGCTCAACGGTTACCCCAGCATTGGTTGCCAGGCCAAGTACCACGTATTCACGGATTTCGCCTTGCGCCGCCAATTCATCTAGAATGCCCATACCTTCCGGCATCGGGCGGCCTACGCGGCCATCAACCGAAATACCAGGCAGCAGTTCTTCTAAGTAAGGGGTGGCGCCCACCATCAGCGAGTCGCCAACGGCAGTGATTTGGTCGCCGGTGGGCGGGGTGGTCACCTTAACTACATCCTCCAGGGCTACGCGTGCCAAGTCCAATATGGATGGGGCAGCAATGGTGGTTGCAATATCGGCGGGGTTAACCGTGGCGATATCATATGAGGTGGTTACAGCATCAATATCTTCCGCGAAGGTAACTGCGGTATGATTGGTGAAAGTTAGTTCATCTAGTTCCGGGGCTGCGGCTGGGTGCGCGCCCGCCAGAACCATTACGGCAGAAGTAATAGTGGCGGCAGCTAATAACGCTACGTTGCGTCCTTTGCGATTCGTCATGGTTTAATGATGGGCGCAAACCACCCACCACCTATTGCGCAATTTGTTTATTGAGTGTGCTTAATTGAGTATCTGAGTAGTTAGACGGACATACGATGGCGCACGTCGCGCCAGTTGATACCAAGTTCGGCTAGTAAACTCCGCAACAGCGGCAGTGAAATGCCCACCACATTGTGGTAATCGCCTTCGATGCTTTCCACAAACGGGCCACCCAAACCATCAACCGTGAAGCTGCCCGCCACATTTAGCGGCTCCCCCGTGGCCACGTAAGCTTCAATTTCTTCGTCGTCGATAGCGCCAAAATGCACTATGGAGCTGCCGATGGCGCCAGCTTCGCCATTGAGCGTTGCCACCCAATGGCCGGTATGCAGGGTGCCTTGGTTACCACTCATGGCTCTGATGCGTTGAATCGCGGTTTCAGCATCGGACGGGCGGCCATATGGTTTGCCCTGGAATTCAAATACCGAATCGCACCCGATTATCACTGCGGGGGCATCCCCCATTTCGGCCGCAACTTTTTGTGCCTTGGCTTTGGCCAGCAATAACGCTTGCCCTGCCGGGGTTAGCGGACCCTGTTCGGTTTCAGTTTGCTCAACCAGCGCACGTTCATTTACCTCGGAGACAATCACAATTGGGTTAACCCCGGCATTGCGCAAAGTTTTTAGCCGCGCCGGTGATTTACTGGCGAGCACCACCACTAACTCTGGCTCACCCACCAGACCAGCATCAAACTGCGGCTCCCTCAGGCTTGGCCTCCCGCTACCGCTCGGTCCGCTCACTAGGCCAACACCTCGCGCATCTCGGCCTTCATCTGCTCAATGACTTTGCGCGCGGAAACCCGCGCCTCCGTGACGCGGTCAAAGCTGGCATCCATTTCGACGGGGTGCGTCACTTCTAGGTAGCACTTAACTTTGGGTTCGGTGCCAGAGGGGCGCACGATGACGCGATTATCATTTTGAGTTTTGATCAAAATGCCATCGGTAGGTGGTAAGCCTTGATAACCCTCATTTAGGTCCGCGAGTTCCACCACCGGGCTTCCCGCCAACTGCTTGGGCGGGTTAGCGCGTAGCTTCGCCATCGTGCGTGGAATGTCAGATAAGTCAGTAAACCGTAAAGAAACCTGATCAGTTAGGAACAACCCATGCTCACGGGCTAGTTCATCAAATTGATCGACGATGGTGCGGCCTTCGGCTTTCAGTTTGTTAGCCAATTGGGCAATTACTAGCGCTGCGCTGATGCCATCTTTATCGCGCACGTTTTCCGGGTCAACGCAATACCCCAGCGCTTCTTCATAACCAAATACCAGATTGGGCGTGCGTGCAATCCACTTAAACCCGGTCAAGGTATTGGAATACGATAAACCTGCTTTGGTGGCGATGCGCCGCAGCAGCGTGGAGCTCACGATGGAGTTGGCCATTACCGCATTGGCTTTGTCTTTTTGCACTGCCGGGCTGTTGGCTACGGCTAGGCCCAACAAGGCACCGACTTCGTCGCCGTGAAGCATGCGCCAACCGCCCGCCCGGACCACAGTTGCTCCTTTGGTTTCGACAGGCTCAACCGCCGGTGCAACTCCTTCAACCGCCGGAGGAGTGCCATCTAGCGCCGGGTTAGCATCGTGCGGAGTGAACGGCTGGGCGCGGGGGTCCCAGATGGCAACGGCGCAGCGGTCAGCATCGGGGTCATTGGCAATCACTAAGTCGGCGTTGACCTTCTCGGCAAGCGCGATGGCAAGGTCTATGGCGCCCTTTTCTTCCGGGTTGGGGAATGCTACCGTCGGGAAATCCGGGTCCGGGTGGCGTTGCTCTGGTACCGGGTGAACATCGGTAAACCCAGCGGCCTGCAACATCGCGGCCAAAGTGTCGCCACCTACGCCGTGCATGGAGGTGGTGACAATGCGCAGGTTGCGCGGTATGTGATCGGTATGCCCGATGACGGAGGCTAAGTAGTCGTTAACAATGTCATCGCTAAGAATATGCCAACCGGTTGCAACTCTAGGGATTTGGTTAGCCGGGCCAACTTCCGCTATTTTTGCTGCGATTTGCTTGTCATAAGGCGATACCAACTGCGCACCCTGCCCGCTATCGGTAACTACCCGGCCACCTAAATAAACCTTGTAGCCATTATCAGCAGCGGGGTTGTGCGAGGCGGTAACCATAATGCCAGCATCGGCATTTAACTTGCGCGTGGCATAAGCCACTAGAGGAGTGGGAAGCAGGCGCGGCATTAGTTCCACTTCTACCCCAGCGGCAGTCAACACTGCTGCCGAAGTCTCGGCAAACTTTTTGGAATTATGCCGCCCGTCATACCCAATAACTACGCGGGGGGTAAGGCCAGTCAGGGTTTCTTTCAGAAACGCCCCCAGCCCGGCAGCGGCACTGGCCACTACCGCAGTGTTCATCCGGTTTGGCCCTGCCGCCATCGCACCCCGCAACCCGGCGGTACCAAATTCCAGCGGCCCTTTAAACCTGTCCGCTAGTTCCGCTACCGCCTCGCCATCGGGCCCTTGTGACCTGGCACTCTTAATCAGCGCGTCTAGCTCAGCCTTATCTTTTTCATCAATGTCCGCATCCCGCCATGTCTCGGCTTGCGCCAGCAATCCTTCAAAGTTTCCCATCAAGCACCTTAAATCTTTTTGATGATTGCGGCCAGCAGTTTGGAAATGCGCGGGCCAGCTTCGGCGCCAGCTTCGATTACCTCTTCATGGCTAAGTTTGTAAGGCGAGATGCCAGCAGCCAGGTTAGTCACTAACGACATACCTAGTACGTCCATCCCGGCTTGCCGCGCGGCAATTGCTTCCAGGGCAGTTGACATACCAACCAAATCAGCCCCGATGATGCCCGCCATGCGCACCTCGGCCGGAGTCTCATACTGCGGACCCCGGAACTGCGCATACACACCATCGGGCAAACTCGGATCAATTTCGCGTGCCAAGTCACGCAGCTTAGGTGTGTATAGGTCAGTAACATCAATGAAAGTGGGGCCTTCCAACGGGGAGGCACCTGTTAAGTTGATATGATCTTTAATTAGAACCACCTGGCCTGGGCGCCAAGCCACATGCAAGCCGCCGCAGCCATTGGTCAGCACCATCGTGCTTGCCCCGGTTGCTGCCACCGTGCGCACGCCATGAGCCACGCGGCGCACGCCCTTGCCCTCATAAAAGTGGGTGCGGCTGCCCAGCACCAGCACGTTGCGGGTGGTGCCATCGGCGCGTTCCACTCGGATGGAGCGAGTAACACCCAAGTGCCCGGCCACGGCGGGCGCGCTGAATCCGGGGATTTCTTCGGTGGGGATTTCGGCCACTACGGTGCCGAGCAACTCTGCTGCCCCGCCCCAACCTGAGCCGAGCGTCACGCCGATGTCATGGTTGGGTACCCCCGATTTTTCCGCGATATAGTCGGCCGCTTGCTTGGCAACATCGAATGGGTTTACCTCGGGGTCGTCAATGTCTAGGGGCTGCTTAGTTGTCATGGAAACACCTTACTCGTTTTTTCAGGGCCGTTGGTCTAAAACTGTTTCTCAGCTAACCGCAATAAATTACGGTGCGATATCAGCAGTTGTTAATAACCACCGTCGGTAGTAAGAGTTGCTGCGCCATCATCGAACCCCGCCAATACTGCCGCCGTGCCAGACAGCCCTAAGCGCGTGGCGCCAGCTTTGGTCACTGCTTCAGCATCGGCCAAGGTCCGCACGCCCCCACTGGCTTTGACCCCCAGGCGCTTGCCCACGGTTTTTGCCATGATCTCAACTGCATGTGGCGTGGCACCGCCTGCAGGGTGGAACCCGGTGCTGGTTTTCACAAAGTCAGCTTTCGCTGCCTCGGCACATTTACAAACCTCCTCAATTTCAGCATCGGTCAATGCGGCTGATTCAATAATCACTTTGAGGAGCGTGCCGGGGATGGATTCGCGCACCGTTTGGATATCTTCGGTAACCTTGGCAAATTTGTGCTCTTTAGCCATGCCCACATCAATCACCATGTCAACCTCATCGGCGCCATCCAACACGGCTTGCAAGGCTTCGCGCGCTTTGATGCTGCTAACTACTTTGCCCGATGGGAAACCCACCACGGTGCAGATTTTCACCCGGCCATCAGCGTATTCTTTGGCGTGCTCCACAAATGTTGGTGAAACACATACCGACCACACACCCAGCGCGGCACCCTCATCAATCAGGGCCTCCACGTCCTTAGTGGTGGCCTCCGGTTTCAGCAGCGTGTGGTCCACCATGCTGGCGATTTGGCCTTTGGTAAATGGGTATAGTTTCATTTTTTTGCTCCTAATTAGGTTTGTTTTGCCGGGCCACCTCGCCATACGGGGGTTAAGCGATCCGTTCGATGATGAGGGGTTGGGGTTGGTATGGGGCGTTGGGGTCACTTATTTCTACGGCACCATCTAGTGCTTCTAGGGCGCGGTCAAACCGTTCAGGCGTGTCGGTTAATAATGTGAAAATTGGTTGACCTTTTTCGATAAGGTCGCCAGGTTTTGCGTGCATGATGACGCCCGCCCCGGCTTGCACCGGTTCGCCTTGTCGAGCCCGGCCCGCACCCAGCCGCCACGCTGCCACTCCCACTTTTAGCGCATCCAACTTGGTGACGCGGCCAGATTTTTCCGCTGGCACGTCTTGGCTGTGCTGGGCCGTGGGTAGCGGGGCATCGGGGTCACCGCCTTGGGCGCTAATCATCTCCCGCCACTTTTGCATCGCCCGGCCATCTTTCAGCGCCGCCTCAATTTCAGCGGGAGGCGCTGCTTTGCCGGCAGCAGCCAGCATTTCCCCAGCTAGGGCTACAGTCAGTTCAACTACATCAGCCGGGCCTTTACCATTTAATACATCTAGGGCTTGCTGAACTTCGATGGCGTTACCTGCCGCATTACCTAATGGGCTTTCCATGTTGGTAATCAGCGCCACGGTATTTACCCCGGCATCTTTACCTAAATCCACCATGGTGCGGGCTAATTCTTCGGCATCTTCCCGCTTTTTCATAAAAGCGCCCGACCCGGTTTTAACATCTAGTATTAGCGCGTCAGTACCTTCAGCTATTTTTTTGCTCATAATGGAACTAGCAATAAGCGGTACACAATCTACGATGCTGGTAACATCGCGCAGCGCATATAACTTCTTATCCGCTGGCGCTAAGTTTGGGCCTGCCGCGCAAATGACGGCACCAACGTCTTTTAGTTGTTGCTTAATTTGTTCATTAGTTAAGTTGCAATCCCAACCGGGTATTGATTCTAGTTTGTCTAGCGTGCCACCAGTATGCCCCAAACCACGGCCCGATAATTGCGGCACTGCCACCCCAAATACTGCCACTAACGGGGCGAGCGGCAGGGTAATCATGTCCCCTACACCGCCAGTGCTATGTTTATCTGAGGTTGGGATGCCCAATTCCTGGAAACCAAGGCGTTCCCCTGAGTTAATCATGGCCTGAGTCCAGCGGGCGATTTCCCTGCGGTTCATTCCATTTAGGAATATCGCCATGCCTAAGGCACTCATTTGTTCCGGGTCAACGGCTCCCCGGGTATAAGCGTCAATTACCCAATCAATCTGTTCATCACTGAGTTCTTGTTTATCCCGCTTAGTGCGGATTACTTCAACTGCATCAAATTTCTCTGCCATTTAAGCCTCCTCCGTGGTTTCGAGATAACCTACGGTTTCCTCAACCGCCGGATCTGCATAGTTACCATTTACTTAAAGTTCTTATTGAATTAGGTCTTGGGGGCCAAAAGCTTGCGGTAATACCTGATCGAGGGTCATTACGCCTTTCGGAGTTTCGATTAGCATTTCGGGTCCACCGTTTTCGAAAAGCAGTTGGCGGCAGCGGCCACAAGGCATAATCACTTTTCCGGTACCATCAACGCACACGAAAGCGGTAAGCTTGCCGCCACCACCTAGATGCAGGTCAGAAACTACGCCACATTCGGCACACAGTGTTACCCCGTAACCAGCATTTTCGACGTTGCACCCGCGCACCACGCGCGGCCCACCATCAACCAGAGCTGCGGCCCCCACCCGGAATTTCGAGTAAGGCGCATACGCGCGCTCCGCTGCCGAGCAGGCTTCCGCCCGCAGCCCTTCCCAGTCAATATCCATTTAGAACCCCGCTACTAATAAGGTCTTATGTGTGTTGTTTCGGATGTACTACCAGGCGCGACGGAGCGAAGTGGACGAATAAGTCCATGAGCGCAGGAAGTAACGCAGTAGGCCGCCGAAAAAACTCCATCAGATCAGTGGCCTTCCGAGACGTAGGCGGTCCCATCCGCTGCAGGCATACGCGACTTGCCAACCAGGCCAGCTACGGCCAACAGAGTTACTACGTAGGGCAGCATCAACATGAATTGGCTGGGCACAGGGCTGCCGATTATGCTGAGAATTGTTTGCAAACTGATAGCAAAACCAAACAGCAGCGCCGCAAAAGCGGCACGGACTGGGTGCCAGTTACCGAAAATAACCGCAGCCAAAGCGATGTAACCAAAGCCGTTAGTCATTTCGCGCCCAAACTGCCCGTTACTGACTAGGGTGTACGAGGCCCCGCCGATGCCGGCCAAAGCGCCGGCAATCAATAGTGCCCGCCATCTGGTAGAACGCACCTTAATGCCCATGGTGTCTGCCGCTTTAGGGTGTTCACCCACGGCTCGCACGCGCAAACCCCAACGGGTGCGATATAAAGCGAACCAAACTGCGGCCACAGCCAAAAACATCAGATAAACAATTACGTTTTGGCTAAATAGTGCTGGGCCGATAATTGGAATTTGTGATAAACCGGGGATAGCAATGGGGCGGAATAACACGCGGCCAGTATTATTAAGGCGCATCATGTCTGAGCGCATCCAGCCTTGCAATAAGAAGGTGGTAACGCCAGCGACTAATACGTTCAAAACTACACCGATAATAACTTGTTCAATAGCATAGTTAATGGCAAACAAGCCCAATAGTGCAGCTACCAACGCGCCAGCTAAAATGCCACCTAATAACCCAATCCAGGCATTTTGCGTCATAGAGGCTACAAAAGCGGCCGTAAATGCAGCCATCAATAATTGTGCTTCAATCGCAATGTTAACTACACCAGCCCGCTCCCCTACTACGCCGCCTAGGGCGCCAAATACCAGCGGGATAGCCAGCAATAAAGCCTGGGTAATCAAACTGATAATGTTGATGTTGCCGGTTAACCCGGCACCGGCCCAGGCTAAAAAGGCGAACATCGCGGCGATCGCAAAGATGGCAATTACCCAAAGCCATTGCCGATGGTAAGCATTAGAGCGCAAAAACGCAATTACTGTCATCAAGGCCATTACCGCGATTGCTAACCAAGCGACCGTTGCGGCATTAGGCTCCAGAATTGGGAAGTTACGAAATAAATCTTGGCCATTTGTAATAGCGAAACGTACATTGCCAGGCCTGCGGTTGAGTAACCACAGCAATGCCAATAAACCCGTTAGTGCCGCCATCACAATTGGAGCCTTGAAAGACTTGCTTTCAATAACCCGGTGTTCAATGGGAGCTTCGGCAGCTACCACCGGTTCGGATACTTCATTAGGTTCTAAATCGGCAACTGGTGCGTTATAAACAACTTCAGTACTCATCACGGCACCAGCCTTTCGGTAATTCCAACTTGAGCAGCGGCAGCAGTCCGGGCTTGTTCAAGCCGAGCCGCTTTAGCATCGGCCACCTTGGATGGGCTAGAAAGCCGGAATATGGTTCTCACCAGCGGCGGAGCGGCGATGAACAGAACAATGAGAGATTGGATAACCTGCACAATCTCAACCGGGATACCTTGGCCGGCTTGCAACGCGGTGCCCCCGCCCCGGAAGGCACCAAACAGCAGCCCGGCAAACAGGATGCCAATTGGATTGGAACCGCCCAACAGCGCCACAGTGATCGCATCGAAACCGATGCCGCCATCTATGGTGTCAGTAAAACCGCCAGCGATGGTACTTAACTGGAAAATGCCCGCCAGGCCCATTAACGCCCCACTCAGCGCCATCGAAGTAACAGTACTGCGCGCTACATCCATGCCCGCTACCCGCGCGGCCCGTGGGTTAGAACCCACTGCCCTAAACGTGAAGCCCAAAGCTGAGCGATTCAGCAGCCACCAAATCAATGCCACGGCAGCCAGCGCCAACAAGAAACTCAAGCGCAGGTTGAACCGCCCACCTAGCAAGCGCGGGAAAACTGCGCCGGTAGGTGCCACGGAAATCGGGTTAAACGCCCCTGGGGCTTGCAGCAAACCGGGTGTAGCCAGCAAATACTGCAACAAATAGAACGCCACAAAGTTAAGCATGATGGTGCTGATTACCTCATGTGCGCCCGTGCGGGCTTTAAGGAAACCAGCCAGGCCGCCCCACAACGCCCCGCCTATCATCGCCAGAATCACAGCGATAATCAGGGTTAGCCAGTGCGGCAACACGTTTTGCAGCGCGATGGCGGCCCACCCGCCCAAAATGACACCCATAATCATTTGACCCCGGCCACCGATGTTGAACAACCCGGCTTTGAAGGTAATAGCCAACGCTAAACCGGCCACAATGAGCGGGGTGGCGTTGGTGAGCGTGTTAATCAGCGGGTTAATTTGATTTAAGAACCCGTGGGCCTGCCAGTTAAATAGGGAACCGCGTACTAATTGGCTGTATGCCCCCATCATTGCGTTGCCGAGCGCGGCGAAGGTGTCGGAGGGCCGAGCAAAGAAATAACTAGCGGCATTGCGCACCGCTGCGTTGGTAAAGGCAATCATCAATGAGCCGCCCAACAGGGCCAAAATCAAAGCTCCTAAACCAACTGCTGGTTTTGATGCCGTGATCTCGCGAAAGGCATCGCGCCACACGGAATGTGGAGCGGTACCTATGGTTTCGATTTCGCGCGGTATGCCGCGCGACCGCTGAACCGCCGGTGGCGGCCCAATCGGATGCGTTCCGATGCTGGATTCTGCGACTGCGTCACTGCGTTCCTCGCGCAGAATGACGGGAGACGCCGTAACCTCATCATCGGGCACTATTGAAACTTCGATCGGGCTTTGCCGCAGGTGCTTGTGCTCGCTCATGCTGCCACTCCCTCTGCTGGTTGCACAGCCTCGGCTGCGGGTGGCTTGATCCCGGCCATCATCATGCCTAGCACGTCACGCGGGGTATCGGGCGGCACGATGCCGACGATGGCGCCCCGATACATCACCATGATCCGATCCGCCAAAGCCACCGCCTCATCTAATTCAGTAGAAACAACTACTACCGGGATTCCGCTATCACGCGTTTCAATAATCCGTTTATGGATAAATTCAATAGAACCCACATCAACCCCGCGCGTTGGTTGCGCCGCCACAAATAGTTTCAAATCTTTAGATAACTCGCGGGCAATGATTACTTTTTGCGCATTACCACCAGATAATGACCCGACTTTTTGATGAATACCTTGCGTGCGCACGTCATATTCTTTGATTTTATCGTTAGCAAATTGATCCCGGGTACTAAGCTGCAATGAGCCACCCTTGACAAAAGGCGCAGCGTTGGCTCGGTTCAACATCATATTCTCAGCAATGCTGAAATCGCCAACTAAACCATCTTCATTGCGATCTTCGGGCACAAACCCTACCCCGGCATCTAAATGCTGGCGCGGAGTTTTCCCGATCATCTCAACGCCATCGAGCTTAATGGAACCAGTCATATGCGGCTCCAAACCTAGCAATGCCTCTGCTAGCTCGGTTTGGCCATTACCCTGTACCCCGGCGATGACCAGCACTTCACCGCCGTGCACGGTAAAGCTGACATCATCAACCAGAACTTGCCCGTCATCATTGGTAACTACTAAATTGTTAACTTCCAAGGCATTATCGCGGGGCTTTGGTGCGCCTTTATCCACTTTCAAGGAAACCGCGCGGCCTACCATCGCGGCAGCGAGTTCAGCATCGGATGCTGATGGCAACGCCTCTCCTACTACTTTGCCATGACGAATAACGGTAATCCGGTCGGCTACCTCACGCACTTCACGCAATTTGTGAGTAATAAAAACAATGCCTTTACCCTCAGCCTTGAGCTTGCGCATAATTGCCATTAACTCATCAGTTTCTTGCGGAGTTAATACGGCAGTTGGCTCATCGAAAATAATTATGGAAGCATCACGCGCTAACGCTTTAATAATCTCAACCCGCTGTTGCACACCCACGGGCAAGTTTTCAATTTTGGCATCTGGGTCAATATGGAAACCAAATTGCTTAGATATCTCGGAAACCTTGCGGCGGGCGGCCCCCAGGTCTAAAACTCCAACCCCTTTAGTTTGCTCATTACCTAACATGAGGTTTTCGGCCACGGAAAAAGGCGGCACCAACATAAAGTGCTGGTGAACCATGCCAATACCTGCCGCCATCGCATCGCCTGGGCCTTTGAAATGCACCGGTTTACCATCCAGCAAAATTTCACCTTCATCGGGCTGGTAAAGGCCATACAGCACATTCATCAAGGTAGATTTACCCGCACCGTTTTCACCCAATAGGCAGTGAATCTCGCCCGGGTTCACGGTCAGGTTGATGTGGTCGTTAGCCACCAACTTACCGAACCGCTTGGTGATGTTCCGCAACTCCAGTCGCATACTTAAAACTTACCGGAACTAACTCGGTTTCGACGTGTTCAACCGCCGGTAACTGCCAACGCAAAATGGCCCCGCCAAAGCGGGGCCATTTTACGACGCTTAGAAAAAGATTCGCGGTGGGATGGACCCACCCCGGAGCTTCTTAGTTAAATGGAGACTGGACGGTAACGGCCCCCGACTTAATATCGGCTTGCAGTTGAGCAACCTTGTCGCGCACGTCTTGTGGAATTTGGCTCTCGAAGTTGTGGAACGGAGCCAGGCCGACACCCTCGTTGTACAGGGTGCCCACATAAGGCGTGGGGTCCCAGCCACCGGTAGCCGACATCATGATGGAGTCACGTACAGCTACGTTGATCTCTTTCAGGATGGAGGTCAAAACGATGTCTTGGGTGGTGGGATCGGTGTAGAACAGGTCCATGTCCACGCCAATCAGGGCGATCTCGCGGCCACTGCCTTCAATAACGGTTACGGCAGACTGATAAATGGGGCCACCAACCGGCAGGATTACGTCAACGCCTTGGTCAACTAGACCTTGAGCGATCGCAGTTGCCTCGGGGCCAGCGAAGAAGCCGCCGGTGAAGGCGCCATCGTTCCCATCCCAGCCGGTAACCAATACGTTGGTGCCGTTTTGCGAGTTGAAGTACTCAACGCCCTGACGGAAACCGTCCATGAAAATGGTAACGGTGGGGAAAGCCATGCCACCGAAGGTGCCCACATGGTTAGCGCCACCTTCACGCGAGCTAAAGGCTGCCGATACGTAACCAGCCAGGAACGCGGCTTGCGCGGTATCAAACAGAACAGTCTTAACGTTCGATGGCGGCAGTTCGCCATTAACTACGGCATCCGAGTCCACCATCAAGAAGTGAACGTCCGGGTGCGCGTGGGCGGCGGCCACTACGGCCTCGGCAAAGGCAAAGCCGGTTGCCACGATCAAGGTGCAGCCTTGGTCAACTAGGGCTTCCAGGTTGGGGCCGAACGATGCCGGGTCAGTGGATTGGATGTTGGGGAAGGTGCTGATGCCCAGTTGCCCAGCGGCAGCCTGAACGCCCTCAAATGCCGACTGGTTGAAGCTGCGGTCATCAAAACCGCCTTGGTCGGCGACGATGCAGGGCAACACGTGCTCAGCTACTGTATCACCGGGAACTTGCACCTCTTGAGTGGGGTCAACCACCACTACGGGTTCAACCTCGTTGGCGGCAGGTGCGGAACCGGGGGCTTCGCCACAACCAGCAAACACCATCGCGGCGCTAATTACTAGGGCGCCAACTTTCATTAACTTTTTCAACTTCACTCCTGTTTTTCTTGTGGGTGTAAGGGAGTTGATGCTGCCCACACTATGCGCTTTTGCCCTTGCCCGTTACCAATTTCACTAAATCCAGCTAATTCGTAACTAAATCGAAATCCCAACCGGCACTTTATTACGTTTTAGCATCATCAAAACCGACAAATCGCAGGTCAACCTGGTTACTCGCAGTTTAACTACATTCAGGGTTTCGACTTCGCGCGGTATTCCGCGCGACCGGCTCAACTGCTGACTACCCAACAGATAGCCTACTACCCAACACGTAATTGACAAACAATGCCGCCGCAATGCCGATGGCGCCCTCATCAATGTCAAGGCCGCCTTGGTGTAAATCTTGCCGTTTGGCCGTGGACATTAACATTACCCCTGGCGCTGCCGTGCCGAGCCGCGCCATCGAACCTGGGACTTTGGTTAAGTACCAGGCAAAATCCTCTCCGCCGAGCGATTGCTCAGTGAGAACCACGTTGTCTGAACCAACGGTCAAAGCTGCGGCTTTTTCTAGCCGAGCAGTTACTTCAGCATCGTTATCAACCGGCGGCACCCCGCGGACATGGTGCAAGGTAACATCTACTGCATACGGCGCCACCACCTGGGTTACCGCCTGGTCCAACACAGTGCCAGCTTTTTCCCAGGCGCGCACATCCAGGCAGCGCAGGGTGCCCGCCACTTTGCCCGATGCTGGGATAGCGTTGTGGGCATCACCAGCTTGGACCATACCCCACGTCAGGTTTACCCCGCTACGCGGATCCAGCCTACGCCCTAACACCCCAGGCACTTGAGTGATTACCTCACCGAGCGCAAAAACGACATCCCCCGTGAGGTGCGGCCGGGAAGTGTGCCCGCCCGATGATGTCAAAGTGACGGTTACTTCATCGGTCGCTGAAGTGATAGGTCCAGTGCGCGTGCCGATAGTGCCAACTTCAAGTTTTGGTTCACAATGCACTGCGACAATTTCTTTGACTCCATCAAGCACACCTTGGACCATTAACGCCTTCGCGCCGCCCGGCACCACCTCTTCCGCCGGTTGGAAAATCACCCTTACCGGCGCCACGGGCACGCCTTGCTTAACCAATTCCGCTAGCACTAAAGCGGCGCCTAAAGCTGCAGTGGTATGAACATCGTGCCCGCAACCGTGCGCCCACCCCTCGGTTTCAGATTGCCACGGGTGCCCGCAGGTATCCGGTAGCGGCAGCGCGTCAATGTCGGCCCTAATTGCCACTCGTTGCGCAGGCACTCGCCCACCGCCCGTTTGTTCGGCAGCCACGTAGCCATTACCCAATAACCCAGTATCCGCTAACCCAGTATTTGCTAACCCAGTATTTGCTAACCCAGTATTTGCTAACCCAGTATTTGCCGAGCCGGAAAATGCGTAATCGGAAACGATTGGAAGTGGGTCAATATCGACGTATAGCCCGGTCCCAGTTAGCCGTACTGGTTGTAGACCAGCGGCGCACAGCCGTTCAACGAGCTTTTCCGTGGTGCGGTATTCCCCAAATGAAGGTTCCGGATGGCGGTGTAAGTCTCGCCGGAACTCCACCAATTCCGGCTCTAAGGTTTTTACGATCTGGGCAACAGCACGCTCCGACTCGCGTTTGCCATCCATATGGCCAGCTTAAATGGTATTAGGCACCCAGGCTAGGGGATGATAATGGCGGTGATTTGGTTTAGATGGGCGCCGCTGGCAACTTGCGCGGCTTCACCCGGGGTTACCGCAGCAAGTGTCACCTGGGGTGTGCTACTGGTGGCACCAGCGCTGAACAGTCCGCCCGATGCCGCCGAGGCGACCTCCAACCGCGCAGGCAAAATCAACGCATTACGGGCAACCACATTTGGCCCATCGTTGGTGATTGCCACCAAGTCCACCCGGTCCCCAGGCACCAAAACGGATGTGGTTACCGCATCCAAACGCAAAGGCACCACCACCATGCCGGGTGGAGCCACGCCGCCCAAGTCAGAACTGGACAACCCCGAATCCCATATGGGCGAATTAGCCGGAACTCCCGTAATGGTTACCCGCCCTACCACTTGACTGGGATCGGTAACTAAGCCCGAAGCGTAACGCGTGGGCAACGTAATTTGTTGTAGGTCTGTTTCAGACAACAAGGTGCCGACAGGTAACGCCCGAGCCGCGAATAGCACAGTGGTTTGGGGCGGCGGTGGTGGTGCCAGCGTTTGCAAAATGCCCATTGCACCGAGTCCGGCTGCTAAGGCAATGAGAGCGAAACGCCACTGCCAGACAAATAGTCGGAAGTCGCGGTTCATTTGTACCCAAGTTTTTTTGGGTTTATTGCTTGGTTTTTTTGCCATAACACCCACCCTGACACACGGTAGCGGGCTAATGGCAGTAACCAACAAACGTGTGGGTGTAACTCCGACCTGAAATTAGCCTGTGCACAACGCTTACGCCCACCATTACGCCAATTTGGTTATTTTACTAAATCCAACATTGGTCATGCCTAATTACTGCCAGTGAGGCGGCACGTCGCGCTTCAAACGTTCATCGTTGGAATTGCTGGCTGCTGCCCCTAGGTCCGCCAACGCAGGTGGTTCCACATCGTCCGATGAACTACCCAAAACCACGGCGGTTTCCCGCCCCACTCGAATTGCCCGCCTTGGCTTTTTGCGCTCCGCAGGTAGTTTTTGCGCTGGGAGGTCTGCCACTTAAGGCGCTACCGCTACCGGGGCAATGTAGTCCGAAAATTCGGACTCATTCCCGAGCCACGCTTCAAGTGCCTCTATCAGCGGAACCGAATTGTTGGTTGCATCAACCGGGTTAGCATTTGCACCAACTTCCAGTTCCAGCCTATCTTCCAGTTCCAGCCCAAATTCAAGTTCAGGAGCCGCTTCCAGTTCCGAGGCTAGTTCCAAGTCAGATACCATTTCCGGCTCAGCCACTGTCGCTAACCCGCCCGCAGCACCCAGTTCTAACACTGGTGCGTATTCAGCCGGTGGCGCCACTATCGGCACCGTGGCTGCAACAAACTCAACCACGGGCACTGGGGCAGTTTCGGTGCGGGCAGACAAACGCTCCACTAGTGCCTCCTCTACCAGGGCGGAAATGCGTTCGGCTTCAGCATCGGGATCCAAAAATGCTGCCACTGACCATACTTGGGTTACTGCCCAACCTAAGCTGATCAACTCAGCAGGTTGGTGGCGATCGCGCAGGCGCAAGCTAGGTTCTCCAGCATACTTCGCGCCATCATCAAGCACGGCCACCAGCCACTCTTGGGGGATGGCGGGGTGCCCCACCACCATCGGGATGCGATTGCCGCCCCGGCAACCAAAGCTGTATTCGACCATATAGCCCCGGATTTGCAACCGTTGGCCTACCTCTACCAGTAACGGGGAATCATCGCTGCTTTGCAAGCCCCGGCACAGGTTCTTGGAACGAGCCAACCCGCCGCTATCCCCACCAGCTAGGGCCAATAATTCCCGTAGGTACGCAGCACCCTCGCCCGTAATGCGTTCGGTTTCCAAATCTTCGGCGCCGAAGCTGCTAAGCACTTGCAGGCGCTTGCGAGTTACGCCAAGGGCGGCATTGAGCAGTGCGGGCCCTTGTTCCGTGCTAACCGGACCGAAACTGTGCAGCACCCGGCCGTGGACGGTGCGACCTAGCCCCAATGTGAAGATTACGGCATCGCGGCGCAAACCAGCTAAGCTATCAGCGGCGGAAATCACCATTGGCTCGGGTTGGTGGGCTCCGAAATAACCGATCAAACTGCGGTCAGCATCAATCGCGGCAGCTAGCCCGTTTTCGATTGCCTCGGCGTGGGCGCGAGTCAAAGTGATGATCGCTAATGACTCGGCGGGGCGGTAACGGGCATGTTCAATTGCCAACTCTACGGCGCGCGTAACTTCAGCCTCTGGGGCTTCGATGATGGCGGAATCATTAGCGCCCACCCCGCGACCATCAACTTGCTCAAATTGAATGGGCGCGGCAGCACGCGGTAACGGAGCCCCACGTAGGATGCCGGAGTACCCGTGGTTTGCCAATAGCTTAGTAATAGCAGCATCCCGCCGAGTGCCACGGGCGGGCAACATCATCTGGGGCAGCACTTTTGCCAAGGCTGTCACGGCATAACCAGTTGCGCATAATGGGTCGCCAATTGCCACTACTTGCTTAGCCCGCCCGATGGCGGGGAGCAGCGTTGGAACATCTTCACTTTGCACCCGGTCCAGCACCACTAGATCAAAACAAGTGGTTGCAGGCAATAGGTGTGACACCAAACTGGGCGTGGCCATCAAGACGGGGCGCAGCGCTTGCACTTCCGAGCCGAATTGAGCCATTAGGTCACGTAGTGCAGGGGCCGGTTCCCCCACTAGAGCACTGTACAAACTGGCCATGTTCTCAGTTGCCAAGGCTGCCTCAACCCGGGCATGTACCGCCGCACTAACCGGCACGCCGGAAGCTTCAGCATAGGCAGCATCCAACTCCCGGAAGCGGTTGGTTAACGCCGTGAGCCGTTTAGCACTGGTTTGAGCTACCACTGGCTCATTTTCCAGTAGCAACTGCAACAAGGACCCCCACCAAGCGAGATCAAATTCCGCGCTTACTAGTTCCAGCGGCACTTGGCGCTCAGCCAAATCTGCCATCAAAGCACCCAATCCGTTACGGCGGAGCTGATGCAAAGCGCGCTCCCGCGCCGGGAGGTTCTCCAAAGCCGAGGTATCAGCAGCCAACGCGTTAATGTAAGAGGCCAATTCCAGCAAGGGCCGATCCGCCAACGCAACGGCAACCCCGATATCTGAAGCATAGGCACCCGAGCCAATAATGCCCTCTAGCGCTGCTAAATCCAGTTGCACGGCTTCATAAAGCTCTTCAATGGCAACCAGGCCGGAAGGCAGTACTGGGTACGAGGGCCGGTTGGCGTATTGCGCCCAAACTTCGCGTTGAGCCTCAACCTTGATCAATTCCGCGCTTAGGTCATAAACCCTAACCCCGGGCCGCACCAGGTCCCGGGCATACTTACGCAAGCGCCGGGTAGCTAACGCCCCTGGGCTGTTTTCTTTTTCACAGCGGTCTTTGCGGGCCGAGGTTGCCACAATTAGGTTGGCAACGCTGTGCTCAAACACTTGCGGTAGGAATATGTCAAGGGTGCTGCGCATGCCGCCCAGCATCGTCAATAATTCACCGAACTCATTAAGGGTGGTGGCTACGCCTAAGCCGCAGTATTCGGAAATATAAGCAATGCGTTCCAGTAATTGCGGGATGGAGGTTTGCGCCAGCCGGTTAACCCGGTTATGCGCGGCTAAGGCGTGGCTGTGGTCTGCTACTTTGGCCCCATACCAGGGGCTATTTACGATGGCGGGCGAGAAAGCGCCGGTTTGGGCTGCTAACGTCAGTTCATTGCCCAGCCTGGTCCGCACCTCATCACTCAGCGAACGCATAACTGAGTGGCTAAATTGCACCGTGGTTTGCGCCCCGGCAGCCGTTAGTGCGGCAACTTGGTGGAAAGCTTGGTTGATGGAAACACCCCAGGGTTCGCGGGTGCGATGCAACCCAGAAAGGTAAGTTTCCAGTTGGGTGCAAACCCCCACATATTCATCAGTATTGGCAAATTCGCCATCGGCGCCGAACTCTTGCGTCATTGAACTCAGTAACCGCCGGGCCACGTCGGATTTCCAAGCGGGGGTGGCCGGAACTTCCAACACTAGGTTTTCCAAGCCGAGTTCAGTTAGGCGGCGTTTGAGGCCCACACCCACCCGGCGTTGGCTGCTAATGTGCAGCACAGACTTACCCTGAGCAGCCGCATCAGCCATAATGGCGGTGATAGCAGCTTCAGGTTCCGAGCCAACCGGGGCGTTCAAAAACAGTGACTTCCCGGTATTTGCAACGGCCAGCACCTGCTGTTCAGTTGGGTTTAGATCCCCAGCCCCCGTGTTACCCAAGGTGGTTTGCGCGGTGGGCACCATTACCGCCAGCGATGCTGCCGCAGCATCGTCCCCCGCTAGAGCCTTTACCAGAGGGTTCGCTTCCAATAACGGACCCAGTTGTGCCACATCTGCGGCAGCTACTTGCCCCTGGTGGGCAAAAACGCCAACTACGCAACGGCGCACCAATTCAAAACGGTTCAAAACCGCGCTGCCCAGCGCTTCAATCCGGTTCAAAGCATCTTGCGGGGTGAAACCAGCCGCAGTAGTAGCGGTTAACGCCAACGCTTCGGCATCGAGCAGGCCACCGGCGGCACGAATTTTGGCGGCCAGTACCGGGTTGATTTCCGGTGCGCCCTCCAAATTAAGTTCGTATTCACCGTTGCCGCGCAGTTCCAAAGTTACGGGTTGCAGCAGCACCGGCATACGCAATTGGTGAGTAGCTTTGGGCTCCACCACCGCCGTGGGCACAGTATTTACCCCACTAACTGCGGAAACGCTGCCAGTCGCCACCTCGGCTAAGGTGTTAATCTCGCCATCACTAACCTTGCCATTGCCCGATGCCGCAGCCCCTGCGTCAACTACCGACGGGGATTCATACCAAGTTGCCACCCCGCTGGCTATATACAGAGTGCAAATGCCATGTTGGGCGGCATGACGCTCCATATAATTAACCACCAACTCCGCTTGCTCGCAGGCGTGCCGCAGGCTGCGCTCATCACGGAATAAACTTGATAACCGGGTAACGCGCTTGGCAAACAACTGGGCCGAGCCAGTGGGGTGCGCAGTGGTGAGTTCTAAAAGATTGGCCCCCAATATGCGGATATCATCTAGCGGGCCGATGCCGTATTGCCCCGCTAATTTAACTTCCCACCTGGTTAGAGCTTCCGTTACCACACTTTCTGGCGGTGGAACCAGCACTAGGTTAGGTTTAGCAAACGCCTCGGCTGCGCCATCGAACTGGGGTGCCACTTGATCAAATGAACCCTCAGCCGGAGCTAAAGCGAGCGCGCCGAAATTGGAGAAGAACCCCCCAGCAAAATTGGAGGAGCCTGGTTTCCGGGCGCGATTGGCTGCGGCTGCAATGGTGCGGCGTGCTTTAGGACTCACCCTGCAATCGTAAAACTACACGCGTGTACTTAGCACAATGGCACGCCGTTTAGCAACAACGAAATTCGGATATTTTTCGTTAATGCGATAAATTAGCTAGCTCAGATTTGAGTGAGATGCCAGGCGGAGCCGTAGCGTGGCGGGCAGGCGACTCACGGGCGCCGGTAACAACGCCACGGATTGCTTAAAGCTGGGTTAGCTATGCGCGGCTACGGCTTCGGCGACTAAGGCAGGCAGAGCGGCCGGGTTTGACCAGTCCAGACGAACATTGTCCATGACCTCATCGTTCAAAGTGATGGTGGGCGTACCAAAGCCACCGGTAGCTGGGTTACGCAAGTTTGGCATGTTCAAGGTGGCAGCCGAAAGCGAGGCTACCCATTGGCCGTAAGTTTGAGCCGCAGTGCCATCAGCAATGCCAGCGGCTACGTCAGCTGGCACGCCAGCCTGCTCGGCAAACGCGGCAATTTGCGCGTTACTCATATCGCCACCCTGTTCATTGGGCTGGTTTTCAAACATCAGGGCGTGGAAGTCCAAAAAGTGCTCGGGCGAGTATTGGGCAATCCAACCGGCTGCCGCCAGGGCCCGGGTGCTGAAGTGCGTGCGCGGCGTAGCGCGATCCAGAATGGAAACCGGGTGCAGCACTACGTTCACTTCACCGCTAGCCGCGATGTCGCGGATGTTTTGCAGGTTAATCATTTCAAACTGGTAGCACCAGATGCAGTGGTAGTCAAAGTAAATACCCAAGGTCGGCAAGTCCGGGTTGTAAACCGAAGTGGTGCCGCCGGTCGGGGTTAAAATGAACCCGCCATCTTGCATGGTATTGGCCGGGACGTTGGCGATCTCAGACAACGGCACTGGGTCAAAGTTGGGGGCTGCATCGTGCGTGACGGTTTCCCATGGGCGCGCTACCACCAGCACAGCGGCCACCAAGCCCAGCACCAAAGCGCCCAGAATTGACCAAATAATCCGCTTAGAACGAGCATCACGCGCGGCGCTTTCTGCAGCCACCCGTTGCGCCTCCAGGCGCGCGGCCTCCCGGCGTTGGGCCTTGGTCATATTCGCATTCATTGACATCTAACTCACCTCTTGTTTACCGCACTGCCGCAGCCTATTGGCATAAAGCCGCTTTCCGGGCAACGCATAGTCATGCCCAATCTACCTGAACATGCCGACGTCCG
>Ga0268261_10000380_pt1 | contig 27475 bp, 23 predicted proteins | sample TergutNc150P1_FD_190353 | JGI IMG/M metagenome (GOLD analysis project Ga0268261, IMG submission 190353) | Nasutitermes corniger P1 segment gut microbial community from laboratory colony in Florida, USA - Nc150 P1 (SPAdes) (version 2) | ecosystem: Host-associated > Arthropoda: Insects >... | reverse complement strand
TCTCTTTAAGAATAATCCATGGTTGATAGTAATTCCATATTTCTTAATCATTAAGTTTAAGTTTTTATAAGTTTCTATAATAAATTGACCTAATGCTTGGTTTTCAAACATTTTCTTAAATCGATCATTATACATAGCAGGCATTTCAAAGATCACATTGTTTTTTATGTTTTCTAATGAGAATACATTAGCTACATCTAAGTAGGTTTCTATCGTATATAAATTAGTTGGTAGATAGAACTTAGTTTTCTCAAATGATACATCTAATGCGTTATCAATACCACGATTGTTTTCTTCAATTAAGTATGAGAATTCTGGTGTGATACTTGCTAGGTCTATTAAGTGGGCATCTTCAAAGATAACGATGTAGTTATCCATAGGATCCCTTCTTGCTTTTTCGATGAAGTTATATAGAATTCCATTCTTTTCATTCATTAGTAAATCATAGGTTAATAGATGAGATAACTTGATATGTAGAATGTTTTGTACTTTCTTTTCTCCTATCATTAGATAGGCTAGTTTTCTCGCAAAGTATGATTTACCAGTAGACCAGTCTCCTATTAGGAAGATGGCTCTTTTTCTTTCTAGTAAACTATATGCTTCTTCAAACATCTCAGTAGGATAGACACTGTTTGCTTGTGCTACTTGTAATGTATATGCTTGGTTGTCATCACTTTCTACTTTCATAATCATGTTTGTTTCTAAAAGAGCTAGAGATAGTTCTTTTTTCATGATTAAACAGATATGACCATCTTTAACGATACCAGTAAATAAGTTAGGTCTATATTGACCATCTACTTTCTTTACATTAAAGAATTTACATATCTTTTTAGATAGTTGTTCTATTTCATCAGCAACATCAATTGATACATAATGTTTTTGTAGATCATAGATCGATAGACCTTGTGACTTAGCAAAGTAGATTAAACTTAGTAGTTCAATCTCTAATGGATTTAAGGTGATTTCTTGAAACATAGAGACATATTGTTCAGTCGTAATTTCTGAATTTAATGTATTAACTAATGTTTCATCATCTTCAATTAATGCTTCATTAATAATAGATTCTATTATCTCATAAGTAGATGTTTTAGTAACCTCTCTAATCGTGATACGGTGGTTACCATCCTCTACATTAATCTTATCTTTATTAATCCATCTAACCTGTCTACGATGAGGTAGTTCTTTACCCCTAGCATACTTATAATTAGATTCAATAACACCGATTGCTCTAATAGATTTACTATCTACTAAACATACGATATCATCTAAATCCATATCAAACATAAAGGTTTTAAATGTTAGTTTGTCCGCAGCAGTAATATCTTTTATTTTAGATAACTGTGTATTTAAATTAGCTTGTGGTTCTACCGCATTGTAAGTTAAAGATAAATCTTGATCTTCAAATTTAGATAGACCAATGACACTATGTTCTATCATATAACGAAAGTGATCGCCATAATTAAAGAAGAAATACTTACGTAGTCTTGTATTGTCCATATTAGCCTCCTAGTCTCTCATACTAAGTGAGATACGTCCACTCTTTGTATCAACGTCGATAACCGTTACTTCTACAATATCGTTAACGTTTAATACTTCACTTGGATGTTTAATAAATTTATTTGATATTTTAGATAGATGGACCAATCCATCATTCTTTAATCCGATATCTACGAATGCACCAAAATCTACGATATTTCTAACGACACCTTGAAGTTTTTCTCCTATCTTAACATCATCTATCGTTAAGACATCTTTTTTTAGTTGGACAGGTTCTAACTTCTCACGTACATCTACATTGTAGTTTAATACCGCATCTTTGATTGTTTCTAATGTATATTTATCGACATTTAATTGGTCACTGTACTCAGTTACCTTGATATCTTTTAGTGCTTCTTTAAAATCAGGATTTCTCATTTCTTCTAGTTTTAATCCTAATAACTCAAATAGTTCTTGAGCTGATTTATATGATTCGGGATGGATGATAGTACCATCTAGAATATTCTTACCATCTTTAATCGTTAAGAATCCAGCTGCTTGTTCAAAAGCTTTAGGTCCTAGTTTAGGTACTTTCTTAAGTTGTGCTCTTGAGTTAAAAGAACCATTCTCACTTCTAAAATTAACAATGTTCTCTGAGATTGTTTTATTTAATCCAGAGACATGACTCAATAAATAAGGTGAAGCGGTATTTAAGTCTACCCCTACTTCATTTACAATCTTCTCAACCACAAAGTCAAGTTTTTGATTCAGTTGCTTCTGGTTAACGTCATGTTGGTATTGACCAACACCTATTGATTTAGGATCAATCTTAATTAATTCAGATAGTGGATCTAATAGTCTTCTGGCAATTGAAATAGCCGATCTTTTCTCAACCGTTAGTTGAGGAAATTCATCTTGGGCTATTTTAGATGCTGAGTAGACAGAAGCACCTATCTCACTAACAATCGCATAAGAGATATCTAGGTTGTTTTCTTTGATGACTTCTGAGACAAACATTTCAGATTCTCTCGATGCGGTACCATTACCAATAGCGATGATATCTACTTTATAGTCTACTAATAGTTTTTTAAAGATATCTTTTGCTTTAGTAGAGAAAGACTCTTTTTCAAAAGGATGTAGTATCTCTACTTTTAAGACATCACCTTTTTCATCGATAATCGCAAGTTTACACCCAGTTCTGATACCTGGATCAAAACCTAGTATACGTTTATTTTTTAAAGGTGGCACTAACAATAGTTGTTCTAAGTTATTCGCAAATAACTCGATCGCATCAGTTGATGCAAGGTCTAATCTTTCACTATAGATTGCTCTTAAGATACTAGGCAATAATAATCGTTTATAACCATCACTTACAGCCGCAAGTATTAATTCGTCATTCTTACCTGGTGTTACCTTTAATTTCTTATATAGGTATTCAATATTCTTTTCATCATCTACTTCAATCTTCATTGTTAAAACATTCTTGTTTACACCACGATTGATTCCTAGTAAACGATGGTTGGCGATCTTAGAAAACTTCTCTGAGAAATCATAATAGTTTTTAAAGACACCTTTATCATCTTCATGATTTTTCTTTTCTTTAGATGTCACAATTGCTTGTTTCGCTATACGATCGGTTAAGTCTAATCGTGTATTAGGATTAGAAGTTGCTTCAAATGCGATAATATCTAATGCGTAAGCAATGGCTTGTTTTTCATCAGTAACATTCTCATTTAAATACTTAGATGCTTCTTTTAATACATCTAAGTTTGGATTACTTAACAAGTCTTTCGCTAATGGTTCTAAACCATATTCTTTAGCGATAGCTGCTTTCGTTTTTTTACCTTCTTTATAAGGTTGGTAGATATTTTCTACATCAACTAATCTTGTACAAGCATTAACTGAATCTTCTATTTCTTTAGTTAGTAGACCTTTTTCATCTATCAATCTAATAACATCAGCTTTTCTTTGTTTTAAGTTTTCTTGGTAATCATAAACATTTGAGATCTCAAAGATTTGATTCTCATCTAGATTACCTGTTACTTCTTTACGATAACGGGCGATAAAAGGGATCGTTGCGTTCTCTGATAAAAGTTGTAACACTGCTCTTACTTGTTCAGCTTTAACTTTTAAGGACTTAGCGACCTCTTTAATAATATCTTCGTTATTTACTAACTCTACATTTTCTTCCATTTGATTCCCCATTTTCTATTGACTATTGTCCTTTTGATGCATAGAAAGCTTCTGTTTTTTCTTTATCTGCCTTCCACCAATCTTCATTGTTTGTATACCAATCAATTGTAGCTTTTAAACCTTCTTCAAAGTTTGTATACTGTGGTTTCCATCCTAGTTCATCTCTTAGTTTAGAAGCATCTATCGCATAACGTAAGTCATGACCTGCTCGATCTGTAACAAAATCAAAATCATCTTTTGATTTACCCATTAAAACTAAGATATCTTCTAGTACTTCTTTATTGTTTCTTTCACCATCAGCACCAATTAGATAAGTTTCTCCAATTTGACCCTTTGTTAGGATTGTCCATACGCCAGATGAATGGTCATTGGTATGTATCCAGTCTCTAACATTTTTACCATCACCATATAATTTAGGTTTGATACCACTTAAGACATTAGTAATTTGTCTAGGGATAAACTTTTCGATATGTTGGTATGGTCCATAGTTGTTTGAACAGTTTGATATTGTAGCTTGTAGTCCAAATGATCTAACCCAAGCTTTAACTAACAAGTCAGAACCAGCTTTGGTTGATGAATATGGACTTGATGGATTATAAGGTGTTTCTGGTGTAAATTTTTCTCCTGGTCCATCCCCATGTCCTGGTAGATCTTCACGATATGGTAAGTCACCATATACTTCATCTGTTGAGACATGGTGGAATCGTTTATTGTGTTTACGACATCCTTCTAATAAAGAATACGTTCCAATTAAATTGGTATGTATAAATGGACTTGGATCATTTAATGAATTGTCGTTGTGTGATTCAGCTGCAAAATGCACAACCGCATCAACCTTTGAAATTAGTTCATCGACTCTTTCCATGTTGGCGATATCATCGACTACTAAAGTCACTCTATCACTAGGTAATCCTTTTAGATTATCCGCATTACCTGCGTAAGTTAATAAGTCTAATACGATGACTTCATCTACTAAGTTATTATCTATGACATAATGGACAAAGTTAGAACCGATAAATCCAGCTCCACCTGTCACTAATATTTTTTTATATTCCATACAAATCTCCTCTATCGACTAAAGATACGACTAATGTCGTTGAATGTTACTACGATAATTAATGCGATTAGTAACATAAAGCTGATACTGATAATTCTTGCTTCCCATTCAGGTTTTAACTTCTTACGAGTAATTGCTTCAATTAAGACAATTAAGATTCTACCACCATCTAAAGCTGGTATTGGTAGTAGGTTAAAGATTGCTAGGTTGATACTTAACAATGCCGCAAAGTTTACTAAACCTAAGAAACCACCTTGTTGTGAAACTTGACCAGTCATTTGTACCATACCTACCGGTCCAGATAAATCACCTACGCCAGCTTGTCCACTTACCAACATACGTAGTGATGCGAATATCATACGAGCAGAGTCTACTGACATATTGAATCCGTTTCGTACAACCACTACCGGGTTGTGACTAGGTGGTAGTATCGTTGGACTAAATCCTGCGATATAACGACTTTCTTCCTCATTGTATTCAGGTGTGATATGTAGGGTAACTTGTTGGTCACCACGTTGTACCGTAACATCATAAGGACCTATCGTATTCATCGATGTGAACATAGTTACATCTGAGTACGTATGAATGTTTGTGGTCACATTGTTTTGACTGAATGATAAGATACGATCTCCTGCTTGTAGGCCCCCTACATAAGCAGGTGTATTCTCACTTACATTACCGATGATTGGTTCTGTTGAGATCGTTGATTGACTAGCAGCGATAAAACAAAATAAGATAAATGCTAGTAGAAGATTCATGAAGGCTCCACCAAACAAGATAATGAACTGTTTGAATCGGTTAACACCTTTCATCGTTCTTTCATAAGGTATATCTAGATGATCAGGACTGTCTTCATCAACCCCATCTTCTCCAGCTAAAGCCGCAAACCCACCTAAAGGTAAAGCTCTTACTGTGAACTCTGTTTCTTTTCCTTTATGAGAAAAGATTTTAGGTCCAAAACCTAAAGCAAATTCAGAGACATATACCCCAAATATCTTAGCTGCAATGTAATGTCCAAATTCATGGACGCTGACTAAAAGTAGAATAATTACTAAAAATTTTATTATATCCACTATTTCTCCCCCTTAATTAATTTAGATACATAGTCTCTTGTTTCTAAATCAACGCTAATTAATTGTTCAATGCTTGGATTATCAATCCCTTTATGATGATTGAGAGCTTTCTCTACATAATCAACAATATCTAAAAAAGAAATTTCTTCTTTTAAGAAAGCATTGGTAGCGACTTCTTTAGATGCATTTAATACACAAGGATAAGTCTTTCCTTTTATACCAGCTTCAAAAGCTAGTTTCAATCCTTTAAATCGTGTGTAATCGACAGGTTCTAAGGATAGGTTGATAGTCTTACTAAAATCAATGGCACTATCAACAAAGATATGACGCTCTGGATAGTTAAAAGCGTAAGATATGGGTTGTTTCATATCTGGATTAGATAGTTGCGCTATGACACTAGAATCTTGAAATTCGACCATCGAATGAATGATTGATTGACGATGTATTAATACCTCGATATCTTGATAGTCCACATTGAATAAATAATGGGCTTCAATAACTTCTAACCCCTTGTTCAACATAGTTGCACTATCAATCGTAATCGATGCCCCCATATCCCAGTTAGGATGGTTTAAAGCTTGAGCTACAGTTACATCATTAAGTTCTTCTAATGTTTTATCTCTAAATGAACCTCCAGATGCGGTTAGTAATATCTTTTTAACTTCATTAGGTTGACCGTTCTTTAAACATTGAAAGATCGCACAATGTTCACTATCGACCGGTACAATTTGTGATTGTGGGTAGTCTTTTAATAAACCATTGATAATATCTCCTGCAACAACCATGGTTTCTTTGTTAGCTAGAGCTAATCTTTTACCATTTTTAATACTTTGTATTGATGGTTCTAAGCCCGCAAATCCAACGATTGAATTTAAGACAATGTCATATGTAGGATCATCGTTTAATAAATCAATGATACCTTGACTACCTAGATAAAACTTAATGGATGGATAGTCTTTCTTTAGCTCTTCTATTTTAGATTCATCTAGTAAAGCAACATGAGTCAATGTATTAAAATCATTTAATATTTCAATTAACTTATCTATATTATATCCAACTGATATTCTCGTTACTTTAAATAAATCTAAGTTTTCTTTTACTAATTCTAAGGCTTGTGTTCCAATAGAGCCACTAGCACCTAGAATGACTACTTCTTTCATTAGAACAATCCTCTAGTTAAATTAACTAATAAGACAAAGACAATGAAGTTTGTTAAGTGAGAATCTACTCTATCTAAGATACCACCATGACCTGGTAAAAAGTTAGAGAAGTCTTTAATACCATAGTTTCTTTTAATTGAAGAAAAGATTAAATCTCCTATTTGACCAGTAATCGCTAGTACTAAGGAGTAAATCGCAATTTGAAAAATCGATGTTACTTCAAGTACTGGGAATAATAGATAGAAGATAATACCAAAGATTAATCCAGCTAGTATCCCGGTAACTGAACCTTCGACAGTCTTGTTTGGTGAGATATGTGGTATTAACTTATGTTTACCAAAGGCTTTACCACCAAATAAGGCAAATGAATCTGAGATAGCGGTAACCCCAATAACATAGATTAATGTCCAGAATCCATCAGGACTTACTCTTATCATATAGGCAGAACATAGTGCAATCACAAAATACATGATAAATGTATAGATCGCAGACATTTCAGAATACTTGATGTTCTTATCGACAATCATCGTACAATAGATAACCAATGTCCAGAAACAGAACCATATAATATGAAAGACATGTCCTGGTCCAATGATTGCGATTGGTAGAAGTGTTACCGCATAAAAGATAATTTGTGAGATTAAAGAAAACTTCTTATCTTTAAATAAATCTAAAAATTCATGGAGTCCTACAGCCGCAATGACTAAGGCAAAGATACGGAAGACACTCTCACTAATATATATAATCGGTATAATAACAGCAATAATAATTAAGGCGGTAATGACTCTACTCTTCATTTTTTATTCCTCCATAACGTCTATCTCTAGAATAGTAATTTTCAATGGCGATATCTAGTTGGTCCGCATCAAAGTCAGGCCACATGACATCGGTGAAGTAAAACTCACTATAGGCTACTTGCCACAGTAAGAAGTTAGATAATCGTTTCTCTCCTGATGTACGAATTAATAAGTCCACATCACTTCGTTCAAACAAGTATGAAGCAAAGATTTCTTCGTTGATTGAATCTATCGATACATGACCTTCTTTGACATCTTTTGATAACTCTCTTGCAGCTTGTGTGATTTCATCTCTTGCTCCATAGTTCAAAGCAAATGATAAAACCATTCCCTTATTATCTTTGGTCTTTTCTAGACAATCACCTATACTCTTTTGAGCATTCTTTGGGATCTCTTCAAAGTTACCAATATATTCTATCTTTATTTGGTATTTCATTAAATCTTTTAAATAAGCATCTAAGAATATCTTAGGTAACTTAAAAATAAAATCAATCTCTTCCATCGGTCTTTTCCAATTCTCAGTTGAAAAGGCATAAACAGTCATTTTCTTAATCCCTTTTAAAGAAGCCGCAATCGCTACTTCTTTTACACGTTTACCACCTTCATAGTGACCTTTAATTCTAGGTAATCCTCTAGCTTGAGCCCAACGCCCATTACCATCTAAAATTACCGCTAAATGATTTAGTTCTTTTTTCATATTTTTCACCAACTTTGTGATTTATTATACCATTTTTTAATCTTTATTTTAAATGTAATAGTATATTTTAAGTTATATAGACACATTCAACTAAAAAAGACTCTATGAGTCTTATCTATTCATCTATTTCTGTGAGTTTTTCTTCTACGATGATACTATCTCCATAGTAGGTAATCTCTTTTATTTCATTACCATTAAAGATGGTATTTACTTCGATATAACCTGTTTTATTAATAGCTTGTCCTTGTTTTAAGACACATGACATTAAATCAGTAATCTTGATATTAGAATAATCAAATAAGTATTTAATGATACATCCAACACTGTTTCCTGTAACTGGATCTTCTTTGATACCAATAGATGGTGCAAACATACGTGAAGCTATTAAGATACCTTCTTCTTTTGATTGAGTAATCACATGGTAGCCAGAACAATTTATCTCTTTTGTTAATTCAATCAATATTTCTTCATTAATAGTAATTGAATCTAGAATCTCTTCATTTTTAACTTCTATGATGACTTTAGGATTACCGGTGGAATATATGTTGATAGATGCATCCTTAACTAGATCATTCTTATCTAAGTTTAATCCTTCTAATATTCTTTGTTTATGTTTATCAATATTAGCAATTAATTCTATCTTATCAACAATCATACCTACATAGCCATCACTCGATAAGATGATATCTACCTTACCTTTAAGACAATCTAGTTTGTATAGACCAGGACTAAGACTATTATTTTTTAACAATGTATGAAAGGTAGCTACTGTTGCATGGCCACATATAGGTACTTCTTGTTTAATAGAGAAGTATCTTATAGATACAGTTCCATCTTCTATCTTGGTAACAAAAGCAGATTCACTAACATTGATTTCTTTAGCTATTTCTTGCATTTGGCTATCGGTTAAATTAGAAGCATCTAAGATAACACCAGCTCTGTTTCCTTTATTTATTTCATTTGTAAAAGCATCGACTAGGTAATAAGTTAATTTTTTCATAGTTATCTCCTAACTAAAATTTGACCTTATTATAACATTCTTTTCTTGATTATTTTGTTTTAACAAACATCAAGTTTTATTAAGATAAAACTAATAAATATTTTACTTACTGTTAATATTGTGATATTTAATTTTCACAATTAAATATGTATAATTTATGACTGTGAGTGAGAGAATTCACTTATAATATAAAAATATATAGGAGATAGAAATGAAAAAACAAATCAATGCTTTTTACAAACTTAGTTTTATCTTTGTATTAGTTTTAGCTTTATTTGGTTTCAGTACTAATGCGATTAATGCTGAAGATGTAAATGAAACAAAAACTATTACTGTTTTACACACAAATGATATTCATTCTCGTGTACTACAAGAAAACAGCGGTAGTAACGCTCGTGTTGGGATTGCGCGTTTAGCGACTATTTATAAAGAATACCAAGAAAAAACAAATGGTCATACTTTATTATTAGATGCTGGAGATACAACACATGGTTTACCATTTGCGAATATCTTTAGAGGATCTAATATCATTGACTTAATGAATTTAGTTGGTTATGATGCAATGGCTGCAGGAAACCATGATTTCAACTATGGTTGGGAAAGATTAGTAGAATTAAATGAATTAGCTGATTTTCCTATTATGGCGGCTAACGTAACTAAAGAAGATGATCACATTATTGATGATTACAAAATCTTTGAAATCGATGGTGTTAAAGTTGGTGTTTTTGGATTAACGACACCAGATACTGCTTTCGCAACGCATCCAAACAATGTTCAAGGTATTAAATTCAATAACCCTATTGAAGTTTCTAAAGCTTATGTTGAGAAATTAAACGCTGAAGGTGCAGATATCGTTATCGCGTTATCACATTTAGGTTTTGATCCTACATACTTATTTAACAGTCCAAGATTAGCTGAAGAGGTTGAAGGTATTGATTTAATTATCGATGGTCACTCTCATACAAGAATCCCTAATGGATACCAAGGTTCAAACAATACATTAATCGTTCAAACTGGTGAACACTTATTATCATTAGGTGAAGTTACTTTAACTTTAGAAAACGGTGAATTAGTAAATGCTTCAGCTAGATTAATGGATGGTAACGATGTAACTGTTACTCCAGATCCAGTAGTTGCAGAACGTGTAACTTATTTCAACGATCAAGTAATTGAAAAGGGTAAAGAAGTAGTTGGTAATGCTGGTTTATTACTAGATGCATCTCGTCCAGGAATTTCTTCAAACAACCCATTCTGTTCTTGGTGTGGTGTTAGATCAAGTGAAACTAACTTAGGTAACTTAAGTGCTGATGCGATTTTAGAATTCGTAAACAATGGTGGTTTAGATGTAGATATCGCTTTATCAAACGGTGGATCAGTAAGAGATTCAATCGTAGCTGGTAATATTACAGTAGCGGATGTTATTAGAGTATTCCCATTTGGAAATAACTTAGAAGTAAGAAGCATTGAAGGTGCTACTTTAAAAGAAGTATTAGAATTCTCAGTAAGAAATATGCCTAATGAATTTGGTGGATTCTTACACATCGGTGGTATGACTATGGATGTAGATACAAGTCAACCTCAAGGATCAAGAGTATCTAACATTCAAATCGGTTCTAAAGGATTTGATATGGATGCAACTTATAGATTAGTTACAAGTGATTTCGTAGGAGCTGGTGGAGATGGATTCACTATGATGGCTAATACAGAATTATTAAATACTTTAAATACATTTGATGAAGCTTTCATTGCTTACTTACAATCACATAAAGGTGAAGCAATTTCTCCAGTTAATGATGGTCGTATCAATGTTAAAGGTTTAGATGTTGTTGGTGTTGATGGACAAAACCCATTCTTAGTTGATACAAACAGTTTTAAAGGTATGACTGTTACTGAAAAAGGAATTATCCTACCTGAAGTTATGAGTATCACTGCAGATCCAACAAAAGAACAAACTGGATGGACTGTAACTGTTCCAGTTACTACTACAACTAGAGCACAAGAAACTGAAGATTTATTCTTCCCATTAGGTGAAGCAATTCCTGTAGATATTTGGAATAGTAGAATATCATTTGAAGCTGCATTTGTAACAATTCCAGTAGATACTATTACATTCAATGTATCATTTAATGCAAATGGTGGACAAGGAAGTATGGATGATTTAAATGTTACTATGCATTCAACTACTGTATTACCAACAAATACATTCACTAGAGCTGGATTTACATTTGTTGGTTGGTCAACAACTCCAACTGGTAATGTTGAGTTTGAAGATGGTGCAGCTTATACTCATACATCAGAAAATAATGTAACTTTATATGCTCAATGGCAAGAAGATGCCGGTGAGTTAGAAGTACCTGGAACTCCTGGTGAAGGTGGACAAGGTGGCGGTAGCAATAACGTTACTAACAGACCTGGTACAGGATCAAATATCCCAGATGCTGGTGCACAAATGTTAAGTGTATCTTTATTAATTAGCTTAGCTGGTGGTATCTTAGTTACTAGAAAAAGATTATCTTTATAAGAAAAATAAATCATTACTAGATTAATTTCAAGTAATGATTTTTCTTTTGTATTATAATACTTTATAAAGGTTGTGATGTTATGAAAACAAATGAAAATATGAGTATTGAACAAGCCGCAGAGCTACTAAAAGAAGGTTATCCTATCGCTTTTGTGACAGAGACTGTTTATGGTTTAGGAGCAGATGCAACGAATGAACAAGCGGTAGCTAAGATATTTGAAGCTAAGGGAAGACCTAGTGATAATCCTTTGATAGTTCATATAGCTTCTGTCGATCAAGTTGATGCTTTAGTAAAAGAGATACCTGTTAAAGCTAAATCTTTAATGGATGTATTTTGGCCTGGTCCTTTAACGATCATATTTCCTAAAAGTGATCTAGTAGCATCTAATGTAACCGCAGGTTTAGACTCTGTTGGTATTAGGATGCCTTCTCATCCAATAGCTAAAGCTTTATTAGAAAAGGTTAATCTACCGATTGCTGCACCTAGTGCGAATACTTCTGGTAAACCTAGTCCTACTACTGCCTATCATGTCTATGATGATTTAAATGGTAAGATACTTGGTATTGTAGATGGTGGTCCTGTTGATAAGGGGATTGAATCTACAGTTATTGATTGTACCTTAGAACCACCTGTGATATTAAGGCCTGGTTCTATTACTAAAGAGATGATAGAAGAAGTTATAGGTCCTGTCTTAGTATCATCGACATTAGAAGATAATACACCTAAGGCTCCTGGTATGAAGTATCGTCATTATGCACCTAAAGCTAATTTAATCTTAATAGATGGGGATGAATCTAAGTTTATAGAGGTTGTATCTAAAGATTTAGAAGATAATAAAAAAGTTGGTATTTTAGTACCAACGACATACCATCAAGTACAAGCTAGTGTTAAACTAGCCTATCGTGAAGATGTAGAGTTCTTTGCTAGGAACTTATATTTGTTTTTAAGAGAGTTTGATCGTTATGACTTAGATGTAATCTATGTAAAGTATATTAATGGAGATGGACTTGCTAAATCAATTATGAATCGTTTGTTAAAGGCATCTAATGATCAAGTCATTAAATAAAAAAGAGAAGCTAAGCTTCCTGGTTGGTTAAGTTAACCAACCATTTTTCTTTTCTTCTCATTTTAGTAGCTAGTGCAAACTTTATAAAGTCAGTAAATTGTACGATTAAGAAATGTATTGGCATAGCTAGAGGTAATAATCCTACTAAGAATGCCACTGGTATAACGACTACCCATTGAAAGAGTGAATCCATAATTAAGACCGATTTAGTATCTCCACCAGCTCTTATAATAAAGAAATTAGTAGCATTTAGATAATACATACTAGAGAAACAAGAGGATACGATAATGATCCATCTAGCTGTTTCTAGAGTTGTTTCTTCTACATTGTAGAAGGTTAGAATAATAAAGCTTAATAAGAAACCAATAATACCTAAGACAAAGCCTATGGCTCCTGCCATTTTGATTAATCTTCTAGCATCTTTTTTAGCTTGTTCAAACTTAGAGGCTCCTAGTGAGTTACCAATTATAATAGAGGTAGCTACGGCAGTACCAGACATACCTACGACCATGATGTTTATAATTACATTTGCGATACTCATAGCTGCGATATTATCACGCATTCTTCTTGTGTAAGCTACCGTTACTAATTGAAAGCCCATAGCCCATAAAAACTCATTAGTTACTAAACCATAAGCTCTTTCTCTAAAGTCTTTAAATAGTGATTTGTCAAACTTGAATAAGTCAAATAGTCTTGTATAGATCGCATTCTTTTTAAGTAAGACATAACCTACTAAATAAGAGAGTTCAACACCACGAGCGATTAATGTAGCAATCGCAGAACCTCTAACACCTAGAGCAGGGAAACCAAAGTTACCATGGATTAATAAGAAGTTTAAAATGATATTAACGATGACACTACATATTGAAGCATACATTGATATTTTGATAATACCGTAGAATCTTTGTGAAGTTGCTACTGCGACAGATAATGCAAAGATAGGATAGGTCCATCTTATAATACGAATGAATGCTTTAGCATTTTCTAAAGTATCGTAGTCTTGTGCAAATAAAGATAGTGGTATTTCTGGAATAAAGGTTAATAGTAAGAATACTAATAAACCGAAGAAGATACAAACGATAGTAGTCATTCTAAATACTTCGGTAATCTTTTTATCGTTGTTTGCACCTTTAAATTGAGCGATAAAGATACCACCTGAGTTACCAATACCAAACATTAAAGCCACAAAGATAAAGAATATTTGATTAGAGATAGCGACACCAGATATAGCGGCTTCGTTAAGTCCACCTACCATGACATTATCAACCATACTCGACAGCATGGTTACAAACTGTTGGATGATGTTAGGTAAAGCGAGTGAAAGAGCACCAAAATAAAAATGGTAGTTTTTTAATTTATCTTTCATACGCTCACCTCTTCTCAAAATAAAAAGATTATTTCCTTGGAAATAACCATTCCTAAACTTGGTACATTATACCATAGTAAGTGTATATATTTGTGTCTATTAAAAAAGATTGTCTAGGTAACCTAAACAATCTAAAAATTAAAATATTGATAGTGCTACTGGGATTAAAGCAAGTATTACTATGGTTGCGATTATCACAATTACTAGCCCGTATTTAAAGACATCCTTACGGTTAATCCATTGATCGTTAGACCATAACATCGATGCGAAGACTGATGCCGATGGTAGGATGATTGAGTAGTGTACTAATAAGACAAATAGTGTCGTCGTTGCTTCTATGTTAGCACCTGTACGTTGACCAAATGCTACTAAGATAGGCATTAAGGCAATTGATAATGTCATAGCAGATGTGAATGATGTTGCGAAGACACCAAATAATAAGATAACTACGATAAATCCTAATGGGCTATGACCACCTAGTAGTGGTTCAAATACTTTTAACATCCAATCAACTACACCTGTCTCAGCATTGGTTAAAGCTGAAGCTACTGCCATAGCTGCTGCAACCATAACAAAGACATCCCAATTGATTGCTTTAGAAGCTACCTTGTTGAAGTCTAAGATAGGTTGACCATCTATCTTAATCAAACACGCTAAACCAGTCATTAAGATCGCAACACCTGTTGCACCTAGAGTGTTTAACCATGTTCTTAGTTGTAGTCCTTGTGGTAAGAACTGTGGTAGTAACATCAAAATAACGAATATAATAATGACATAGAAATTAGCTTTTTGAACACCATTCATTGGTGGTAATGGTTGTGAGTTAAACATTTCTGTATTAACATGAGCTACCTTCTCTACATCACTTGGCTTACAAACTACCTTCATAAACAACGCGTATAAGACAATAACGATGATTGATACAGTAAGTCCCATTAACATATATTGGGCTGTTGGTATCGCAGTACCTGCTGCAGTTTCAAAGTTACCTAGAATAGCTAAGGTAGAACCAGAGAATGGTAATGTTGCTTGTCCTGAGATAGCGCCTAAGAATGTACCAACAATCATTAAAGAAGTATATTTCTCACCTTTTTCATAACCTAGATCTTTTAATAAAGAATATAATACCGACCACATTAAGATTAATGCTGGCGTAACATTTACCGCTAAAGATAATGCGTAGGTTGCTAGGAAGAAAATCAATGAAAAGACAATTGGTCTGTTATTGAATACCTTTCTTGTTAAGAACCAACGATTGATGTATTCAGTTGATCCTACTGCTTGTGGTGAACCAAATAACACCATTGAGAATAATAATAAGACCACAACACCATTTCCAAATGACATTGAGACAACTTGACCCATAGGGGCAAAGCCTGTTAAAGCTAAAGCGACTAGACCTAATAGTGATGGCCATAAAAAGCCAACAAAACACCAAAGCCAAATTAAACCAATGAAGACACCAACTACTTGCATCCCCATTTCAGTAATAGGATAGTAAGCAGGTACTACCCTTCCAAATACAAACATAAAAAATAATCCGATTGCGATGTGTAGATAGGTAAAACTTGACCTTCTTTCACTCATACTCATATATAATACCTCCTCTTTCCTTTTACTTACTTGTAAAATAATAAACCTTAGTTTACACATAAAAGTATATAAAAGCTATACTTTTACTCAAAAACACCTAAAAAAAGACAAGTGTATTATAAGTGATAATTTTTTATTATATTTGTGCATCAAAATTTATTACACACAATAAAAAAAGACTACAGATTTCTGTAGTCTAGATAGAAGTCGCTTTCTTACGACCTTCTCGGTTACCTTTTTCTTCTTTAACAACTTCTTTAGTTGCTTTACCTTTATTATTCTTTTCTTCATTTACCTTAATATCATTTTCACGATCATAATGAACGATTAAATATCTATTTTTACCAGTACCTTCAGATTTAGTTGTAACATAATGAACATCTTTCAATGTTTCGTGGATTACCTTACGATCATAATTAGGCATTGGATCTAACTTTGCATCAATCTTAGTTTTACCAACTTGTGCAGCAATAGAATAAGCAAATCTTTTTAACTTCTCTTCTTTTTCTTTGAAGTAGTTATTAACATCTAAATGAATATCAAATCTTTTACGATATTGGTTACTTAATACTTGTCTAGTTAACGTTTCTAAAGCATTAAGATTCTTACCGTTATATCCGATAACAACATTGTTGTTTGAACTATCAATGTTTACTAAATAATCTTTATCTTCTTTTTTAATATCAATAGAATTTACAGTATATCCCATAGACTCTAAAGTTTCAGTGATGTATTGTTTCATCGATTCAATACAATCATTATCTGTATAAGCTTCAATTTCAGTTTTCGCAAACATAGCGAAACCAGAAGTTCCTAACACTTTATAAGTGATATCTTCAACATTTACATTTTGCTGTGAAGCTATTTGATCTAAAATAACTTCAACACTTTTCCCAGTATATTTTTTCATTTTAGTCTTCTCTCATCTTTTTATCAATATAGAATGCTTGAGCAATTGATATTAAAGCTGAAACGATTAAGTAGAATGACATAGCTGTTTTCATATTGAATGACATGAATACCATCATACCCGCAAAAACATAAGACATTTTACCCATTTGGTTCTGCATTTTCTCTTGTTGCTCAGTTACACGGTAAGCTTTGTTTGAAGCGTTACGTTGTTTAGTTAAGTGGTTGGTTAATTTGAATTGAACAAACTGTGAAATACCAACTAATAACATAATAGCGATATAACCAAAACGTCCATCAGGAATCATTTGAGCTGGTGTTGATCCTAAAGAGAATCCTAAGAAGCTAGTTCCTTCACTAGTGATAGAATAAGCCGCTTGTGTTGCACGCCATACACCCATGAAGATAGGCATTGATAACATCGGATATAACATACCAGACATTGGGTTCATACCCATATCTTGATACATTTTTTGCATCTCTTGTGCTTTTTTAGCTTTAGAAGCTTGGTCATCACGACCACGATATTTCTCTTCAATAGCGGCCATCTTAGGTTGTAACTCTGCCATACCTTTAGTCGCTAATTGAGCTTTCATCGTTACTGGTAAAGTAATTGTACGAACAATAATTGTTGTGATAATCATCGCGATACCAGCTGAACCGATATGACTCGTAATCCAGTTAATTAATAAACCAATTGGATAAACAATGAACCCTTGGAAGATACCATAAGCAAATCCACCATCTAAGTGTCCATTCATCGGAACAGTAAAGTCCCAACTACCTTGACATGACGTTAACAACATCGCTACAAGGAAGACGACTAATATATTTTTTACTATTTTCATCTATAATACTCCTCTTTTTTTTATCTTTATGTCTAATTTTTTCATCGCTTCTAAATTTTGTGCATAAGTCTTATTCGCATAGTCTTTTCTAACCATGATCACATAATCTAAAGATTTAGAATTTTCAAAGGTATCATCTACCATCATTCTAATTTGTCTTTTTAATTTATTTCTTACAACAGCATTTCCTTGTTTTTTACCAACACTTATTCCAAAGCGAGAATACCCCAAAGTATTCGCTTTAACATAGATAGTAAAACTATCATTTATCACAAATACCTTATGATCAATCAATCTTTTAAATTCACTATTTTTTTTTAATACAAATTTCTGTTTCATAGTTCTTTTCTCTTTTAAAAGTATAATAACCCCCATGCCTTAACATGGAGGTCATTAGATAGTCATTACGCAGATAATACCTTGCGTCCTTTTTTTCTTCTTCTAGCTAAAACTCTACGTCCTCCAACAGATGACATTCTTGCTTTAAAACCATGAACTTTTTTACGTTTTCTGTTATTTGGCTGAAATGTACGTTTCATACTCTAGCCTCCTTCTCTATTAATTTACTTTCTATTTACGACTCTAAAATCGTATCCTTTTACATTCTACACACATTTAGACCCAATGTCAATAAAATTTAAGTTTACAAACTAATCTATTTGTTTATAAACAAGAAACAAACAATTTTGTTACAAAAGTACATTAAACATACAAATATGTATATTCTATATTCTATAAAATATTACTGTATTGTTTTCATAAGTTTTTATATAGTGCTAAAATTTATAAGATTATTATAAAATCTATCTATATTATATAGATATTTAAAATTAGGAGGTATATAAATGGAAGATATCAAGAAAAGTTTAGAGCAGGTCAAACCTGAATTTATCGCTTCATTAGAAAAGGCACTAGCTATTCCAAGTGTCATTAATGAAGGTGAAGATGGTACACCTTTTGGTAAAGCCATTGATCAGGCACTAGATTTTACACTAGAACTTTGTAAAGACTTAGGATTTGAAAAAGTCGTTAAAGATGAAAAAGGTTATTATGGATATGCCGAGCTAGGTAGTGGAGATGAACTAGTAGGTATTCTAGGACATTTAGATGTGGTACCACCAGGTAACTTAGATTTATGGGACAACCCACCATTTGAACCTATCATCAAAGACAATAAACTATATGCACGTGGAGCTATGGATGACAAAGGTCCTATGTATGCCGCATTGTATGCGGTAAAAGCATTATTGAATGCAGGTGTTACTTTTAACAAACGTGTTCGTTTTATTTTTGGTACAGATGAAGAAAACTTATGGCGTTGTATGAATCGTTACATCGAAATTGAAGAGAAACCAACGATTGGGTTTACACCAGATTCAGCCTTTCCTTTAGTTTATGCGGAAAAAGGTTTATTACAATTTAAACTTTCTGGTAAAGGTGCAGATATCGGATTGGATATCGACTTAGGTAAAGCTTTAAATGCGGTACCTGATTTAGCATCTTATTCAGGAGATAAGTTAGATGAACTAGAAGCAGCTTTAAAAGCGAGAGGTTTTGATTACGATGCTAAGGATGGAACGATTACAACACATGGTAAATCGGTTCATGCGAAGAAGACCGATCAAGGTATCAATGCGATTATTCGTTTGGTGACTGGATTATCAGATATCGGATATAAATCAGATGTCATTAACTTTGTCGTTGATGAGATTGGACAAGATCCATATGCTAAGAATATCTTTGGTGATTTAGAAGATGACATGTCTGGAAAACTAATGTTCAACATTGGTAAAGTACAAGTCAACAAAGATTCTCAATCGGTAACAGTTGATGTTAGATTCCCTGTTACAAGTGAGAAGGATGCGATAGTCGCTGATATTAAGAAAGCAGCTGCTAAGTTTAATTTAGACTATGAACAAGTAGATTTCTTAAAAGCAATCTATGTACCAAAAGATTCATTCTTAATTACAACGATGATGGAAGTATACCAAGAAGTAACTGGTGATACAGTGTCAGAACCTATTTCATCAGGTGGTGCAACCTATGCGAGAGCAATGGATAACTTTGTAGCATTTGGTGCAAACTATCCAGGTGATGCAACAACAGAGCATCAACCAAATGAAGTAGCAGACTTATCAAGAATGGATACGACCATGGAAATCTATGCGAAAACCATTTACAAACTAACAAGATAGAGGAGAAATATTTAAAATGGCAGAACAAACTAAAAAAGGCTTTAAAATGCCAACAGCCTTTACCATATTATTTTTATTATTAATTATTATTGCGATTATTACGCATTTTATTCCTGATGTAAGATCGGTAACCTTACCTGACTTCATCATGGCACCAATCAACGGTATGATTGGTATTAGAGACAATGATTTACAATCAGCAGTAGCAGAAGCTAGAAACTCTGCGGGTGGTTTACCTGCAGCAATCGCTGTGTTACATGATGCGGGTTCTAACTTAATTGATGTCTACAATAGAGGAACTTCAGTAGGTGCGATTCAAGTAGCCTTATTCGTTATCTTTATTGGTGGATTCTTAGGTATTGTTGCTAAGACTGGTGCTTTAGAAGCTGGTATTGGTTTCTTAGTTACCAAGTTACGTGGCGGTAAAGAATTACTACTTATTCCTGTATTGATGATCGCATTTGCGATTGGTGGATCAACTTATGGTATGGCCGAAGAAACTTTAGCCTTCTATGCTTTAATTACAGTTACTATGTTAAAGGCAGGATTTGATCCTATCGTTTCGATGGCAACGGTTATGATCGGTGCTTATGCAGGTAACTTAGGTGGAACAATCAACCCGTTTGCGGTTGGTGCGGCTATTGATGCGGCTCATGCGGTAGGAACATCTATCAACCAAGGTGAAGTTATTAAAATTGGTTTAGTATTATTAGTATTCGCATTAGCAATCGCGATTACTTATACAGTGGTTTATGCTCGTAAAGTATTAGCTAATAAATCAAATTCTATCTTAACTCCAGACCAATTAGAACAAGCAGAACATGAGTTCTTACATAGTGGTGATCAAGAAGAAGTATATGAGTTTACTGGAAAAAGAAAACTTGTCTTAGCATTATTTGCATTCGCATTCATCGTTATGATGCTTGGTGTTATTCCTTGGGAAGACTTTGGAATTACTATCTTCTCTAACTCAGCATGGTTAACTGGTGCGCCACTAGGAGCATGGTGGTTCCCTGAATTAACAATTTGGTTCTTAATCATGGCTATCATCATTGGTGTTGTATATAGAATGCCAGAAAAAGAAATCGTAAGAGAATTTATGGCTGGTGCTAAAGATATGGTTTCTGTAGCATTAATCATTGGTTTATCAAGAGGTATTTCATTTATGATGACTAACTCTGGTTTAGATTTATACATCTTAAATGCAGCATCTAACTTCTTAAGTGGTATGTCAGGTCCAGCCTTTGCGATTATGACTTATATCATTTATTTACCATTATCATTCTTAATTCCATCATCTTCTGGATTAGCAGGTGTTTCTATGCCTATCATGGCACCACTAGCAGAGAACTTAGGAATTGTTCCATCAATCGTAGTTGGTGCATTCATTGCTGCTATGGGAACTGTTGCTTACTTCAACCCTGCATCTGGTATTTTAATGGGTGCCTTAGAGATTACTAAAATCGACTATGGAACTTGGTTAAAATGGGTATGGAGATTAGTTTTAATTACCTTTGTTATGTGTATCATCGTACTTGCGGGTGCAATGATGTTCTTAGGATAATAAAAAAAGAAACCTAGTTTCTTCTAAAGAGGCAGACTTAATTGTTCTGGCTCTTTTGTTTTGTAGGCTTCTATTATATCTTTCATTTTATAATCAATATCAAGTCTTTGACATAGACCTTCAAAAACTACTTTTAAATTCTTTTCATTAGGTGATCCCTTATAGTAGGTATTGGCATAGTAATACTCATTATATAAGTTTGGATACACCTCTTTTAATTTAGAGGCAAAGTATTCTTGTTGGCCTTTTCTTAAGGTTACCCCATAAGAAGGTACAATACACTTAGCTCCTGCTTGTTTACCTAGTTTTACTATGTTAGTAATATTATCGACACTATCATTAACTCTAGGTATTAGAGGCATCATTAGAATACCACAGTAGATACCATTATCATTAAGTGTCTTAATAATATTAAATCTTTCTTCTACACTAGAAGCTCTAGGTTCTAAGAAAGATGCTCTTTCTTGTTTATAGTCAGTAATAGTTACTAAGATAATAGCACCCTTGTTTTTAGATAGTTCATTTAAAATATCGATATCTCTTAATACTAGATCTGATTTAGTAGATAAACAAACACCAAATCCATAGTCATTGATTAGTTTTAAAGCATCTCTAGTTAAGTGTAGATCTTTTTCTAAATCATTGTAACAATCAGACATAGCTCCTAAAGAGATAATTCCTTTATGTCGTTTGCTCTTTAGTTCTTTTTCTAGTAAAGTGAGTGCATCTTGTTTAACTTTGACCTTATCAAAGTTTTCATTGTGGTAGACATCACTACGACTATCACAATAGATACAACCAAAATTACATCCTCTGTATAGGTTAATGGTATAGTCTATACCAAACCAAGCATATCCTGATTTAGATTTACTCATTATCGTTTTAGCTTGTATGTATTCAATCATAATATCACCCTTACTTATTGTAACACTCTTCCTTACAAGAATAATGTTCAAAAAAAATAAACTGAATATAAAATTCAGTCTACTTATTGTTAAAGTCTATTCTATTTTGAAATGCCTTTAACATTGTTAATTCATCAATGTAATCAATATTGGCACCGATAGGTAAACCTAGGGCCATCTTGGTTACAGATACATCATAATCCGCAAGTACCTTACTTAAGTATAATGCAGTGGTTTCACCACTCATTGTAGGGTTAGTTGCGATAATGATTTCTTTAACACCATCTTGGTTGATACGACTAAGTAAAGAAGTAATGTTTAACTTATCAGGAGTTATCCCTTTATTGATGGCAATATCACCACCTAATACATGGTATAGTCCCTTGTAGTCATCCATTTTTTCAATCGCATAGATATCTTTAAAATTAGAAACAACACATACTATTTGTTTGTCTCTAGATGGGTTAGAACATATTTGACATAGATCACCTTGTGATAGGTTATGACACTTAGAACAGTAATGAATACTTTCACTTAATGTTTCTATCGAAGTACCAATTTGTTTCACTAGTTTAGGGTCTAAATCAATCAGTTGTAATGCCATTCTAATGGCAGATTTCTCACCGATACCTGGAAATATTTTCAAGGCTTCAATGACATTGTCTAAATAATCTGGATACTCCATTTTAGAATGGAAGTTTTAAGTTACCAGCAGCTTTAGACATTAAGTCTTCAGTTTTCGCATCAACATCTTTAAATACTTCATTTAATGCAACAACTAACATATCTTGTAACATTTCTTTATCATCTAATAAATCTTCATCAATCGCAATTGCTTTTACTTCTTTTGTACCACTTACTGTTACATTAATTCCTTGGTACTCTTTTGAAAATTCACTTGCTTCGATCTCTCTTTGTGCCTCTTCAATTTTAGCTTGTGCTTTTTGAGCTTCTCTCATCATTTTTTGAATATCCATTTTTATACTCTCCCTTATTCTTTTATTGTTAATTTATTTTTAAACACTTCTTTGGCAAACACTAACATATCGTCTTGTTCAACAGGTTCTTCTTTTGTTTTAAAGACAAATCCATCTAAGACTGGTCTAGGACTTGGTAGTGTCCCTTGCTTCATTTTAGCCATGTAGTTCTTTCTAAATGGTTCCCATTGTCCTTGTGTTAAGGCAAAGACATAACGTTGGTTACCTAGTAACTTCTCTGTTAATTCTTTAATCGCATCAACGTTAGAAACATCGTTAATCAATACTGCACTTGGCATATTGTTTGTGATAACGATGATCGCATTGCGACATACAGCTCCTACTTTAACCTCTTCTAATAATCCAGCTGCATGCATGGTGTCCTCTCTTAACAAGTAATCGTTGATTGATTCAAATTGTTTCTCAACTAATTCTTTTTCATCTCGACTTGCTTGTACTAAGACATTCCATATTTCATCTTCACTAAAGATTGATTCACTTTGTGGATTAGTCGGTTGTTCATTAATTGATATCGATGAAACGATACGTTCATAGTTAGTCTTGGTATTAGAAGGTTTTTCCTGCTCTACAACTTTAGGTGCTTCTACTACCTTCTCTATACTAGGTTGCATGATTTGTGAGAAGTTAGGTTTATTACCAAACGAGATTGATTTAATAATGGCTACATCTAAGTATAACTTACGATCTCGATCTCTTTCTAGTTTGGTTTTAGATTCATCTAACTTATCAATCATATTTAATAAATATGTTTTATCTTTATCATCTTCTAAGATATCTAGTACAGCTAAGTCAATAAGACCTTCTAGTACTTGTGTAACATCAAATGCTTCTTTATTTAGTTCATTCACAAATGCTAGAGCTTCGTTTAATTGTTTAGAATAGATTAAATCATATAACTTAATTAAGTTATCTCTCGATACTAAATCTAATACTTCATAAGTAGCTTCTAAAGTGATATTGTTGTTTGTAAAGATCATAACTTGTTCTAAGGTAGATAAGGCATCTCTCATCCCACCATCACTAATCGAAGCGATTGTTTCTAGAGCTTCTAAATCATAAGTAGCCTCTTCTTTATCAAGAATATCTTGCATACATTTGATAATATCTGGTGATTGTATTTTCTTAAATGTAAATTTTTGACATCTTGATTTTATCGTAGCTAATACCTTATGAAACTCAGTGGTAGCTAGGATAAAACAAATATGATCAGGTGGTTCTTCCAATGTTTTTAATAAAGCGTTAAATGCTTCTTTTGTCATCATGTGAACCTCATCGATGATATATACCTTCTTCTTAGCTTTAATCGGCATATATTTAACTTGTTCAATTAACTCTCTTACTTCGTTAACACCGTTGTTACTAGCAGCATCAATCTCAATGACATCTGGATGGTTACCATTCTTGATTAATTGACATGATTCACATTTATCACAGATTTGACCATCTACTAAATCTGTACAGTTTATCGCCTTAGCTAATAATTTAGCGGTCGATGTTTTACCTGTCCCTCTTGGACCAGAAAACAAGTAAGCATGAGCCACACGATCATAGATAATCGCATTTTTTAAGGTTTGAGATATCGCATCTTGACCATAAACCTGATCGAAAGTTTGTGGACGATATTTACGATAGATAGATTGGTACACGTTACTTCCCCCTTTTTTGTATAAAATAAGATTGGATGATGGCTTTACATTCCTCTTCTAGAATACCATAATGCCAATTGATTCGTTTATCATCTTTAATATGTTGGTTGGATAAAATACTTCCTTTTTTTAAGTCGAATGTCCCAAAGTAGACATCTTTTATTCTCGCATTAATGATTGCCCCATGGCACATCATACAAGGTTCTAAGGTCACATATAGTTTTGTCTGTGACAAATCACTTGTCTTTAAAAACTGACAAGCTTGTTCAATCGCTTTTATTTCCGCATGGACGATTGGGTTATGTTCTGTGAAGTTAGAATTATAGGCAGATGCGATTACTTTATCTTTATAGACGATGATAGCACCTACTGGTACCTCATCTTTATCATAAGCAATTTTAGCTTGTTCTAAGGCTAATTGCATGTATTCTTGATCATTCATTTTATCACCTTGTTAATAAAAAGCTAGCACATAGAAGAGGGATCTTAAGGCTGCTACCGTCAGGTCCTGACCTGGTTCGAAGTCTTCTATTGCTAGCTTGTTCATTATAACATTCTCAACCTATGATTTCAATAATAAGTTACTCAATACCTGCCATCTTCAATAGATACCTTGCATTTCTTGTTGTTGAAGGACCATCGAGTATTTTATAATCAAATTTAATCTGGTTGTCTTGATAATATTCTTTAAAATGTTTATTGGTTACATTAGGTATCTTGGTTAGTTCAAAGTCATGTGTCGTTACAACAATCGCACTATTGTATGAAGCCAAACTTTCTAATGCTTTAGTAGCTCCATAAATACGATCTGCTGAGTTGGTACCCATAAATATTTCATCGATTAATGCTAACATCGGTAAGTTACTTTTAGAGTAGTCAACCATCTCTTTGATACGATTAATCTCAGCATAGAAGGTAGATATTCCTAATGAATAGTCATCTTCAATACGTATTGAAGTTAATAACTTCATAAGTGATGCTTCAAATGATTTAGCTAAGACATTTGCCCCTGCATAAGCTAGAACTAGGTTGATACCAAGAGTTCTAATAAAGGTTGTTTTACCTGACATGTTTGAACCGGTAATAACGAGTATTCCTTTATCAATATTAATGTTATTAGAGATACTACGTTCACTGTTAATAAGGGGATGGTGTATCTCTTTAGTATGTAGGTATGGTTTATCTAAATCAGTGATGGTTGGTGATAGAGAATCTTCATTACATTGGGTAATGACACCCAAACTAAGTAATAGTTCAATATCAGAGTAGACATCGATGATTTGTTTCAATATTTGACCTTGGTTTTTCTTCCATTTATCATAGGCTAATACTAATTGATAATCAAAACCAATCATTCCTAATAATATGAAATAGACACCACCATTTTTACTAGATTCCGCAATCTCTTTTAATCGTTTTAATGATTTTAAAGTAGTTGTTGCATTCTTATTTTGATTGATTCTTTCTTGGTAAGATTGTAACAATGTTGATTGAAAGTTCTCATTTTCAAATGATGCAATCACATCGTTTAATACTTTGATATTATTATCTTTAAGTGTTAGATCACCTACAAATTGACGATTGAATTGAATACTTAATAATGAGATTAGTATGTTTAAGATAAATGATGCGATCATTATAGAGAATCCTATTGGATTGAATAGTCCAACTATCATAGAACCAAAGAATACTAATGGCATTAAGATAGTTAGTATTTTATATAAGCTTAATCGTTTATTATCTAGAAATTTATCAGTCGTTAAGTAATCTAGATTACTCTTAGTATTATACATACTGATTAAAGCAGACAAATCTAAGTATAAGTCTTTATTTAAAGCTAGTTCGTTAACTGCTTGATTACGTTGTTTAATAGAATCAACATCATTTAAACCAACACTTAAAGCATCATGTAACTTAGACATTCCTGCTTTAGAGTGACATTGGTTTAAATATAGAAAGAGTGATTTATTACCTGTAAGATCTAAGTCTTTGCATATATAGTTGTCTTCAAACTTAATATCGCATTGTTTAAAGTCCATCCATGAATCATCAAGACGATCATTAAACATTAAGGTTTTATCTACTATTGCACCAGAGTAGATTGATTTATAAAGATATTTGTTATGGATATAGATTAATACTAAGAATAGGATTAATGAGATAAAACTAATGATAAATAGAAAGGAATGTTCAAAAGCTAGTGTAAATGATAAGACACAAACTAAGAATACGATAAATCGTAAGATAGAAATGAAATTATTGATGTTTTTATAATGGGTAAGAAGGCTACTATGTTTAGTAAATGCTTCTTGATAAAATGTTTTAAACATAGGCATTGTTAAAAGAAAGAGAATTACTTCCCTTTCTTATCATCCTTTATTATTGTTTTACATTTTGGATAGTCAATGCA
>Ga0268261_10000379_pt1 | contig 27526 bp, 19 predicted proteins | sample TergutNc150P1_FD_190353 | JGI IMG/M metagenome (GOLD analysis project Ga0268261, IMG submission 190353) | Nasutitermes corniger P1 segment gut microbial community from laboratory colony in Florida, USA - Nc150 P1 (SPAdes) (version 2) | ecosystem: Host-associated > Arthropoda: Insects >... | reverse complement strand
GGGGGGGGGGGGGGGGGGGGGGGGGGGGTAGTTAGTTGTATAGCTCTACTCTTTCTTTAGCTTCGGCGCTAGGTAAGAGTGGTTGGTCAACACCACGCTTCGGCCACTTTAACTCGGGAAGAGACCCGGTACCCATTGTATAAGAGGTTGGGTTAACCCCAGGGCCGTTTGGACGGGTCTGGAAAATCTCGCGCCCACCGGAATTCGATCCCCGGGCCGTCTAGCCCGTAGTGAGTCGCTATCCCGACCTGTCCTAATGTGATCAACATGTAATTTCGTTTCTTCTGCTGATCAGATGAGAAGAACCACGAGTAATTCGAGCAATTACACCACTGAACAACGAACTGTTGTCTGTGTCTGGACACACTAACCTACACAAACAAGAAATAAAATCAACCAAGTTCATGACGATTTTCAGCCCCTCCAACACAGTTACTTCTGCGATGGGAGCATAAATTATTTTCAAAGAACAAAATAAAATATGGGCCAAGAACTGGAAGACCATCAAGCAGGGTTGGCAGTGCTGATTAGGCGAGGAATCTGTTGCCAAAGCCCTATAAAAGTCGACGCCTAAACCATCAGCGGAAATTGAAGTGCCGCTTTCGAGAATAGATAAGGACATAAAGGTTAACTTAAAATTGCACCCATATTGCCTAAAGTTCATTCAGGAGCTAGAAGACATGGATTTAAACCGCAGAGTGAATGAATGTGCAAGGATGATTTAGACACTTCACACAGTCGTGATGTGGACTGGGATGGATGGTAAACGACAGATCGGACCGTATTTTTTGAAGGTCCTCTTAGAGAACACACTTCTCTGGATATGATGCAAAACTGGTTCATGCAAATGGAAACCCTTGATATGAACGATGATGCCTAGTTCCAACAGGATGGGTTACCGGCACGTTACGCCCTCGCTGTTAGGGAATATCTTAGTGAGATTGTCCGGGAACGTTAGTTTGGCGGTCGGTCACCAGCGCTGCCCACCCCACTTGACTGTCCACCTCGAAGTCCAGACCTGTCTCCAAGTGATATTTCACTTTAGGCTTCCTAAAGAAAACAGCTTCATAACAGCGCTACTAAATCACTGAAGAACTTAAACAATGAGGCTTGCTTTTAAAAATGCCACCTCACAAGTGATCCAGAAAATGTCCCACAGAACATGGCGCAGAATTATTCTGTCAGGAGAATAATGGAGCACAAACAGAGACACTGGATATAAGGCTAGTGACGTATGTTGTAACAAGGCATGATCATACTGCACTTGTGTGGGAAATAACTGGTAGCAGCAATGTAAACATTTCTGCAGGGAGTAACAAGACACTTCAGCCAAAGCGTCACATCCTATATGACTGGAAGCCTAAAGCAGACATATCTGAAGACATCAAACGTAGCAAGCGTGACATTCGTTAAAATCGAGGCAGAAAGTCAAAAATTACTTACTTGTAGGCTTGAAGAAATTTTCACTTTCTCATTCCATATTTCTTGATCTGTCTGGATACAATTCTCCATTAAAGCTGTTGCGCGTTGAGAGATTCGAGAAAATTGTTACAGTAAAAACCGTCTAATTAGAAGAATATATTAACTGTATGGTCAGAACACAATTAAGTATTATTATCCTGTAGATAGTACATACAACTGCATGTTTCGACCTTGCATATTGGCCATCGTCAGGTCGTACTACAAACTTAATAAGTGGCTATACAACAATGCGTGGGTATTCTGGGGGGACGAGATCTCGTCCCACTGCAGTGGGTGGCATATTTATGAGCTAAGGTGATTACCTGTAAAAGTCTATTATCCTAATATTCAAAATACCCAGAATACCCACGCATTGTTGTATAGCCACTTATTAAGTTTGTAGTACGACCTGACGATGGCCAATATGCAAGGCCGAAACATGTAGTTGTATGTACTATATATAGGATAATAATACTTAGTTGTGTTCTGACCATATATTTAATATATTCTTCTGATTAGATAGTTGATCTACACAACGGGGATGACAAACCTCAAAGTTAGCCATGTGATTTAACCCTTATCCTGCTAATGTGGAGAATAAGGTGAGCTACTAATAATGCCAGCAAATGGCAGATGGGATTTAATTCGGTGTTTAAAGGGTTAATTCACTGCAGCATAATCCAGTCTTGCAGTATGTTCTGTAAGTATAGTTCGATTTTATGAATGTAATGTGTTGTACCTCTGATTTTTCCAACATCCTTCCCTGTCTCCATCTCTAGCTACCCCCTTCCCACATACCTATCTGTACATACATACACACATACATACATATATGCATGCATATACATATATATAACATTCTATGGATCCATAAGTGTGTCATAAAGACAGTATGATGTGGAACAAGTCATAAATACAAATATACAAATTTGTAAAATACTACAAGTATTTTACAAAAACAGTTTGATAAATCATCTTTACACATAAAAAAATTAATCTACAAGGTAAAAAAGTGTGTATGTACATATTTTCTTAAGGCTGCTTTAAATTTTGCCTTGTCATTCTTGAGCATTGTCACATTAGGTGGTAAACTGTTGAAAATTGTGATGTCAGCATAGAATGTACTTTTCTGACAAGACAGGTTGACATTTGGTCTAAGAAGATATTGTTTATTCCTTGTATTAATATTGTGTACAGATGAATCTGTTGGAAAATTTTCCTGATTATTGATAATGAAGTTAATTAATGAAAGTATATACTGGCATGGAACATGGAGAATCTCTACTTGTTTAAAGAGACTGCTACAAGAGGTTCTGGGTTGTGTACCAGCCATAACTCTGATGCTTTTCTTTTGTTTAGTGCAAATCTTCCCACTGTTGGAACAGTTACCCCAAAATATCATTCTATATTTTATAATAAAATGAAAGTATGCAAAGTAAATTGATTTGAGAGTGTTCATGTTATTGATATGGACCAATGACCTCATGGTCTGTCTGAACCCTTTTCAACTATCCTGAAGATGGAGGTGACAAACCTTTCCAAAATAGTGGTACTCACGTACCAATACACACAGGTTGATGTCCCAGAAGACTGGGATCTTCAACACTGCCCTCAGATTCACAAATCTCATAAGATTATTAAAGTTTGTACCATACAGGCATCTGATAATTAGTAACAACTTATAATCATGTAGTGCAACACAATATGGCAGTATTAAAGATGAAATATGAATTCTGTATAATTAGTTGTGTTCATGTGAATACTGGTTTCACTGTTCATTCAACACAAATTTACCATGTAAATTTCAGGCCCCCATGACTTGACTGGATTTGACATCAGTTTGTTGAGCATACATCACAACTCTAAAGAACTTGTCAATGTAAAATTTCCCTGAAGCATGCCACCATCAAGAGGAGAGAGATTAATTCAGTTCACATATCCACTGTGTTTAAGCTCAACTGTCAACTACACTGCTAACCACTTGTATGTTCTGGCTATACAGTACAAATTTAGAACTCAACAGTACACAAATAACAGATTGCATAAGTCATAAAGGCATCAGTGACGTCCTCATTGCAACTGAAATCAACATCAATGGCATAATAATTTACAATAATGCTTAGAGTATCAGATATCATTAAAAAAGACTTCAGATTTTATATGTAGGTGATACTGATAGGAACTGGCATGTATATTCTGTGACAACTGTCTTTCAATTGTTGTTTCACAATTTTATCATTAAATATGACCAAGAAACTGAACACAAATTGTAAAGAATGTAAGGACTTCCTTCGCGTGTTTAAATCTTCACGATCAGTACTTAGCCAGCTGAGTGAAATATAGTGAGGTGAAAATATGCCACCTAGCTGGTTGATTGTATAAGGACATTAGGTTAAAATACAACTGTCACTAATCACTTCCCATCACCTTGGATATGTTACACACATATGTCCACTCAACAACCTGTTTCTATGTTGCTTGATGGAGAGTATGTAAGTCTGCTGATAGGGTAGACGCACATTTTGCATGACACATATGCAGAGAGGTTTCTACAAGAAGTGTTATGTAAATTTTCCAACAATTAACAAATATGTGAAAGTATTCACACAACATGTTCCATTCTAAACAGTCGGTTAACACACAGAAGATATGTGCGTGTATTGCATCCACATATGTAAAACAACTGTGGTTCACATCATCTATGATACAGTTAATGAAGCAAGACTGAATTTTATAAACGCAAAACTTCATATTGGGCACATGGTAGAGAAATGGATACCACACTCATTCTGTTTAGCAGTGAAACTTGGTTTCAACTCAGGGTTCCTCATGTTAAATAACAAAGTGCTATTAAATCAGAGGTCCACAAACTTTTCAAAAGCTGTAGGTATCAGAAAGGTGACACAAAGCAAGTTCCACACTCAGAACCCACACATATCAGGTGTCACCATACAAATCAGTTGCCCTGGCAACCTATTGCCAAGAATTTATAATGTTAAAAGTTGGTGTGTGGTGTGCTGTGAGGGCAACTAGTATTAATGGAATCATTTCATTAACACTGATACATTACATACTGACACAATTTTCCACAAACCTGTTATTTAGGTAGTGCAAAATATTCTCTGTAAACATTGCAACAAATTTCACATTGACTACTTGGAGTTTTTAATCAGAAATCATTATTTTTAATTTCAGAGTTTGATATTCACATGAAAACACACTACATCACAAACTAGACTAAAGAATCCTTAGAATATAAGTATTTTACACTTCTTCACACATTCAGTACTTTGTAGTGATGCATTATTATATTTTATTATATATTTTAAATTTCACGAAAATATTTTGTAGTACTTAAATAACATAAGATGTTATTCAGCATCATCACCACAAATTAAATAAGTCTGTTAAATCTATAAAGTGGAGGATAAGAAATTAGTATGTATATTTTTCAATAAGAAGTTTCAAGTTAAAAAAACAATTTATGTATTTTAATAAAGGTTATCCATGTTTCAGCAAGAATCATATCAAGAATATTATAACACTGTAAACTTCACACATTCCTATGAAAAACTGTGAATATTCTTCAAAATTCAAAGTGAAAACAAGAATATGCTACAGAACTTAATAACAGGTTAAAAATATTGGAAAATATGGACGATGAAGATAATATTGACAATAATATTAATAAAAAATGGGAAAACATTTAAATAATAATCAAGGAAGCAAAACAACAGCAAACAGAAAAGGATGAAAGTACAGAGACATTAAAAAATAGATGGTATGATGAGGACTGCAAAATTGCAATAGAAGAAATGAAGAAAGCAAGAGAAAAGTAGGTAAAAGAAGGAAGAAGGGAGAATGAAGAGCAGGAGTATCACCATACAAGAAAAGAAGCACACAAAATAATTAGGAATAAGAAAAAATTATACATTAAGAATGTAATAGAATCAATAAAAGAAGATCAAAAGCATAACAACACAGGAAAATTTATCACACAATAAACCAATTTAAGAAGGATATCAACATAAATTTAACATGATTAGGAACAAAAAAGGAATTGGCAATGAATACTAAACAGAAAGCAGAAACATGGAAAGAATATTTTGATAAATTACCAATTACAGAAGAACCTAAGGAATTGATTAAAATAGGAAATAGAGAAATTAATGAAGTTGAAGTAGAAAAACTTACTATAGCAGACGTAAAAAAGACAATGAGAATTTTAAAAAATAACAAGGTAGCTGGAAATGATGGAATACACCCAGAATTAATAAAATATGGAGGAAAAAACTACTGAATACAATTTATAAGCTAGTAAGACAAATTTGGAAGGAGAAAAGAATACTTGAAGAATGAAAAGAAACGATAATAGCACCTACATATAAAAAAGGAAATAAAGATAGGTGTGAGAATTACAGGGGAATAGCATTAGGAAATGCAGCTTACAAAATTTTGATAAATATAATTTTGGAAAAAATATTGAAAAAAATTACCAGGGACTATCAGAATGGATTCAGAGATGGAAGATCTGTAATTGACAACATATTTATATTGAAAATAATAAACACAAAAATTTGGGAATATAATCACAATTTATTTATTGATTTTCAAAAGTCATAAGAGTATATATACAGAGACATGCTACGGAAATGCATGGAAGAATTTAAAATTCTAAAAAATTAATAAATATGTGTAAAATATGCACAAGACAAGGAGTGCTGTTAGAATAGAAGGAACACTGTAATCCTTTTTTGAAAATAAAACAGAACTGAAACAGGGGGACTCTCTATCACCAATATTATTCAATTTAGCATTACAAAAAGTGATACAAAGCATAAAAATTGCTCCTAGTGGTATAAAGATTGATAAAGAACAATTGAATGTATTAGTATATGCAAATGGCAGCATATTAATTGGAAAAAATAAAATAGAAATAAGACAACTTTTTATAGAAATCGAAACCATTGGCAGAAAGTTAGGACTACACATAAACCAAGGAAAAACAAAATATATGATACTGGAAAGGAAAAACAGCTCAAAACAAAATGAAACAGGACAATTAACAATATAAAATTATACATTTGAGAGAAAAAGTTGAAAATTTTAAACACCTAGGTGTTAAGATAGCAATCACCAAATAGATTGACAAGAAAGAATAAAAAATGCTAACAAAACATACTTCATGTTACACTAATTTTTTAGAAATAAAAATATATCTAAAAAAAACTAAAATTAAGACTAAAGAACACAATAATAGACAAAATTTTAACATAGGCACCAGAAATCTGGATACTAACAAAGCAAGATAGAAAGCAAATAAACATTTTGAAAGGAAAGTGTATGGAAGAATTTTAGGCCCAGTATACGACAATGAAAAAGAAAACTGGAGAATATTAACCAATAAAGAAATTTAAGCAATGGTTAAAAAAACACACTTTAACAGACACATTAAGGTTAAATAGATTATATTGGTTTGGGCATGTACAGAGAATGAAAGAAAATAGAATTCCCAAAGAATACTATACACGAATTTTCAAACAATGAGGCTGAGAGGTAAACCAAGAAATAGATGGCAAGATGAAGTGAGGGAGGATGAAAAACTAGTTGGTTCAAAAGGGTGGAAGGAAAGGGTATATAACAGAGAGAAATGGAAGAAGCTCCTAAGAATGGCAAGAAATCATCACATTCTGCACATACCAATGGAATAAGTTAACTTAAATTATCCTTGACATGTTTCGGACAAGTAATTGTTTATCATCAGGAGGAGTTCTGTACAAGCAGCTTACAGTATTTCACCATGCATCTTAAGAGGAGTCTAATTGCTGACAATATACGAACACTGTAAGCTGCCTGTACAGAACTCCTCCTCATGATGAACAATTTCTTGTTCACAACATGTTGAGGATAATTTAAGTGAAATAGATCATTAAGGAAACTTTCTCATGTAACTGCAGTACCTTGAACAAAAATGCATGGACACCAACCCATGACAAATTGGAAACAATTGCAACAATGACTTCTTCCTACTGCCACATCAAACACTCAGAGTGAAACGGGATGTGAGTTTTTTAGGTTGTTCATACCGTGCATCTTCTGTACGTATTGCAATACGTACCAGTGCGACCAGTACAGTGAAACCACCACGACAAACCAGTCCACAGGCACACGCAGATGAGCAACATAAACACCACATGAACCAAATTGTTGTATATAAAAAAACAGCTTGAGATACCCCTGATGATGGGCTTATGAGAGCCCGAAACATGTAGAGTAAATAAAGGAAATAAATTTTTAACAAAATAAACAGTTGCATCCGTTGGTAACTTTATTGCAATATGGGATGTGAGTTGTTGGATAAACTAATATCCTACTCATTCTGTATCTTCTGGGTGTCTTGTGTTCTATTGCATGCACTTTTCCCTCAAGGTTGTTCAGTTACTATTCTAAGGTACATTGGGGTCTTTGCTTCTTGTTTCCTTGTTGCTCTGTGGACATGTAAGACTTCAGCAAGGGAAACAATACATTAAAGAAAACAAGGGACATAAAATGCAACAAAATAAATTGAACAGATATTATAACCTAACCAATTTCAGACAAAACAAGATATTTTAAACTAGCTTATCCACTTCATGAAAGGTTTCCTACAGCCTGAAACTTCTGTCTTTAAAATGATTAATTTAATTGCTGACATCAAACACAATGCACATGATAAAAATAGACTGCAATCAGCAGTTTTGTATGCTACATGTAAGACTGAATGAATATATGTAAACTAATGTACTAATATGGACATTAAACTATACTGTACACTTACATTTGAGTGTCATAAAAATATCAGTGTAATTGAACAGTTCAACAAGAAAAAGTTAATTCAAGAAGACAGTTTCTATTAAAAGGTACTCTACAACAGATAAGAGGCCTGGTTGCCTTGCAACGCACAGTTGAAATGGCAAAAGAGAGCCTGTCTCATATGCTAACATAATCACTTCAATTTACCTCAACACAGTGGTACGACACAATGCTGTAAACAATAAAATGACACATTAAAATCGTGAAATTTAACCCTATTCTTTATACGGGATATTTCGTTTTCAAACGACTTCTGGGCTGTAAGTGGTGTTAGGGCTAACGAAACAAATGTCTCACCAAACTTAACAACTATATAGCAGCGTTTTAACGAATGAGTATATATCAAGGAGCAAGAGTTTTTTAAAATTAAAGTCAACACTTAATGACCTAAAAACTAAACACATTTCGCTATACCTTTCTACGTAAATTCCCACGTAACATGCACATATTTGAGACTTGTCATAATCCTATACAGATCTGGCTGGGGGGGCAAAAACTTGTATACGGCACTATTCCATAACAATAAACATATCACAAACTGTGACTTCACGTTTTGCTACTGCCGTACAATGGCATTTTAATCAACAAACCAGCGTTTTGCAAACCATACAAACGAATCCGTTGGTGAATTCCAGAAAGTAATATTTATATAGAGGCGAGAGATATTTTAACTTTAAACAATTAAAATGAACCATAACGTGACATTTATTAGTTTAAGTACGACTTTCCACTGAAACAAATAATAATCACCTTTAACGCCAGCCATGCTGCAAACATATGACAGCGAGTATCGATGACGTCATTTTGCGCTGTTGCCGTAGTTAGTGCAATCTGACATTTTACAAGACGATATTTGCCCAAAAAGTTCCAGGTAATTTTCAGATGTCAGTTTCGACTTAATAACACCGATACTTGTATGACGTTTCAATTTAGGTCACGATATGATATTTCACATTACAATTCTGTTGCCATTCACAAAGGGCACTTGACGCGGTTTATATTTATTACAAATACGATTACCCCTTAGTATGCTGTCAGCATCGAGCTCACGCCTCGAAACATCAGTAATCTACATTCTTAACGACTTTGTAGCATGTCACCTTACGGAGAGAGAGCGAGTAATCCAAAGTGGGCAATGTAAGAGGGACAGTATTCACAATACTACCTGCACAGTCATTATTTATTGGCAATATCAGACATGATTTGATAATGAACCAAATTTTATCAACATTTCGGCTGGTCAGTACTAATGGTCAATACTGAATCATTGTTAATAATTACTGAGTGTGTACATGGATATTTTTATGTTCAAAAAACTACATTATGTGCGATCTATGCTGCCGAGTACCTGATATTAAATTACATCGATGTAACTAATCATAACCATATCCAAAGCTGAACGGTTACGGATACAATGACGCGATAGGTTTTAGAAAATGATAGCTGTCATACATTTATTGATTTTTTTGTGGCGCTGTAGTCCAAATCGGGCGTAGACCGAATCATTGTATGGGCTTCTAGATTGCACACAATTAGACACATGCACCTCGTATGACTCCTACGAACGAGTTATCAGCTCGCAGCAGAGGCACACAACACCAGCGACGAACATGCATGCCCTCGGCGGGATTCGAATCCGCGATCCCAGCAATCAAGTGGCTGCAGACCTACGCATTAGACTGTTCGGCCATCGGAAACATTTATTGATTACCAAATACATATTAAAACGAGGCTAAATTTGTGGTTTATCTAATTTTAACAATGTACTAACATCATAATTGCGTAACGTAAAGGTGTTAATTTCCTACTAGCCTTCCGTCCATAGGGTTTGCTGCTAGCCAGCTTGACTAGCAGCGATGGGTTGGCCATCGGTTCAAGGACGGACCTGCGCAATGTACGAATAGCTCACCGTTTTAACAGGTACCATACGCGGAACCCCAAGAACTCCGCATTTTTTTCATGCCATTTTATCCGTAACCTTTCAGCATCGTATGTGGTATGTTGGATGAAATCGATGTAAAGTAACCTAAGTACGTTCTCCCTAAATATAGCAGATTTCTCCTGGTACACCTGTACAAAGCATCCTGTTGTTTCAAAAATGAAAATATTGTTCAACATGCATTCTATATTCTGTCATTTTTAACATAAGACCAGTCAAATGAAAAATATAAAGTGCTTAAGAAAATACTGTATGATAACCTAAGTAAAACACTTAATGTACAATTGGATAAATGCAGTCACATTTTTCACATATGCACATGCATCAAAGTCAAGCTACAAGTGGCTGAATTCAGACATAGAAAGAATAGAAACAAACTGCTGAATGTAAGATGTAATTTACTTCACCCCCCCCCCCCCTGAATTCTACAGATAATGAAACAAGCGTATAACCTTTGTATTCTGAAGTCACTCCGAATGAAAGCTGAAACACTGAGGTAATAACTCATAACAATTCACAACACTCAACCAACTAAATGCATGTGCATTTAGTTGGTTGTGTTGTGGATTGTTTATTGACAATGCACGGAACAATATAAAAAATCATAACAGATCAGAGTGACAGTGCAGTATAAGTCTAAACAACCTTTGAAATTTCTCATGTGCTGTGCAATTTTGCACAGTGGTAGATATTACAAGGTTAGTATGTTCTACAGAACATAGAAAAATTTAAATTTTTCTTGGTATACCTTAAAGGCATGTACAAATGTAAGAGCAATAGCTCCATATATTCTTAACCTTGGCACTAGATGGAGGTGCGTGATCAACTTCATGTCCCTACCACTGTACCCTAAGAAAAATCCCAGTACTCACTGAATCGGAGAATGCCGCATTATATTGACAGAATAATATCGCTCAGTAATCAGAGTAGACTACTCCTGAACAGTGCGACATACACACATCAACAAGGACACTACCACTATATATGCAGCCACATCACCATTGATTAAACATACACTGATGAACCATAATTGACTATTTTAACAAAGTGTAACTTAGGAAGCATAGATAATGAGCTCCCTGAAGATGGTGTGACTGCACTGAAACATGTCAGAGCTATTTTAACATAAATTTTAATATTGTTTTTAAGACAATCAACTTGTGCATTCGTTGGTGAATAATAAACTTTGATAAAAAGTTCGGGAAAATGACAGTAGTAGGGCATTGTGCTGAGGGCCGCATGGCAATTCATTGGCATGAACAAACCCTCAGTGCATCAGGCAGCACCCCATTTCATTCATGCATTCAACCCATAAGGGACTCTGCAGGTGGTGACTTATTTCCACATTACTCGTGGGACATATACTGAGAAGACTTGTAATAAAAAACCCATCAAATGGAGAAACTCTGTTGTAGAGACACCTATTTAACAGTGCTCAACAGGGGGTCAGCTAGTCTGATGTACCATACAAAGCAGCTGGTGTCTCCAGCAAATCTAGGAAATTGAACATCAAAAAGAGGACTTGCCAATAATAGGGCACTCACCTATGCATGAAGTCCTGCAAGTACCTAGGTCATCTGCCGCATTGAGGCACGAAGGTAATAAAAGCAAACCTTCAGAGGTGGACCCAATGGTCAAAATCTCCCAACAGTAAAGTCCAATGGAACCTGCGACTTACAGGCAGGCATTGCTCTGCCTGAAGGCAGCCATCCTATTGGATCAACCTGAGAATAAGCTGTCTTTAGAAGACCATACTAGATGAGATTGGCACAGCATTTCATGAAACCCCAGCAGAGAGATGCCCACTTCTCCAATCCTACAGAATGGACACAGGCATAATCTGTGCACTGTGAACGCTGATCAAAGGTGTGTAGACTGGATTACTGCAGACAGCCTCCCTAAGCCACTCAAAATGGCATTCAGGATCTGGGATAAAGTATCCACAGGTCCTGAGCAGCTGCTTCAATGCATCAAGGGCTTTAATCCAGGGTTTAATATGGAGAACTGGAATATTCTGGATACAAAGAATGAGATTACTGGCAGATGACTTACCCTTCTTGTAAACCAGCACTCAGCAAATGCCATTCAAAGACTGGCAATATTTACACAGGGTTGCATGAGGGTAACTTTATGTATTCAGTGAACCACAGGCAGACCCAGAAAGAGATTATGTGGCTGTGAAAGGGACTTTAGCGTGTGGGTACTGGGGCAGAGGCGAATGGAGCCTATCGTAGCATCTCATCTGACACCTGGGAGAAGCAGCTGGGGGGAGGCCTGCAAAACTAGTGACCAATGAGAGTTGTGCCCTGTAGGCTGCAGATAAGGGGTCTCTTGAAGAACCTGAATCTGCAGTAATGGAGGGTAAATAGAAGGCATTAAAATTAATCACAGCATAATCCAAAGATGGGCAGCTGTACCCTAAATATAAATTCATTCAAATTAATCTGTATCATAGCACGGCTGCAACAGCGCTCCTTCACCAGAAACCTACTACAGGGGAGAGAGATTATGCAGGAACCCTGGGTTTATGGGGGACCAAATAAGGGGACTGTACAACAGGAGAGGGACCCTGTTTTTTGCAGGCCCCAGTATTGCCTCCAAATCATGCATTCTTGTCACGAATAATGTTCAGGCCTGTCTATTGCTGGACTTGTGTTATGGGTATGTACACGTAACGACAGTAATTTGATATTAAAAACTGTTGGGTATTACATTTTATGCTGTGAGGCGACTAGATGTTTGTACTTTCGCATCTGGATGGGGTGATGTAATGCAGGAATGAAGTATGATCTCAATACAGTGTGTGTGACAAGAGGGTGGAATGAGTGGGTGGTGTGATAGAAGGCCAGTAGCGCTTCGTGTCGCATGGGTTGCACTTGAGTGGTGAGCAGTGACAACAGTCATACTTCTATCCGCAATACCAATTTCATGGTCCACTAATACTATTAGCGATTATCATACAAGGCACTTGACACTTTACAGATACACTCTAAATTACTCTGGGATTGCCATCAAGGGAAAGTAAACAGAATGGTACAAAACAATACCATACCAACAACTGTAAAACACAGTTTACAGTTTTTCTAAGCCTCTCCATCACCTTTTCTCCCCCTGCCCTACCATCATTTATACTTGGCTGACATGTGGTGATATTTCTCAGTTAAAAGTAACGGCCCAAACAGACAAGCTATTGTTACTGTGCACTCCATCATCACACTACTTTCATTCCTTTTTTTCTCAGAAACGATCATTCTGGGAATACTGTGGGCCAGGACCAATAATCTGAAAAACTGACAGGGGAAAACAAAACTTCCAGGAACAATACATATGATTTCTTTATAAACTGTTTATATGGGCGATTTTTGGGACTATAGGAAATGAACGATACCTGCAGGACAGTAAAGCACATTGGAATGATGGATAGAGGTTTCAGTGTCTGTAGTAATAAAAGTTGTGTTAACTGTCAAGAAGTTCTTGGACACCTAAGAACCCTGGAGTTTTGCCTATGAGTATCTGCGTGATTTGTACACTTTTTATAATAAGCAGCATTACCCATTTGATGGAAATGCAGTGTTTTCCAAGGCAGGAAATATATTTCTACAGGATAATACAAGTCTTCTGAGATGTTATGTGTTGAAAAGCAAATACAGATATTTGGAAGGAGCAAGGTGCCTTCAACTGTAGGGTCTGCACATCCAGCACTCTTCTTTAACTGCCTAACCCTGAAGATGAAGGCCCCATGCTTCTTCAAATGTCTGTAACTATTTAGCAGTCGATAAAGTGTAACATCCTGGAAGACTTTATTCTTCTTCATCGTCACTGTGAGAGCCTCAAATCTTGAATGAGTTTTTAAACACTGTATTTATTGATAAATGAACTTCAAGCTCCTGCTCATCCAACCGTTTCCACACTGCGACCTAGGGGACCCTTCAAGAGCATAAAGTTTCGCACAACATGTCGCATTGCAAGAAGGAAGCTGGCAGGCAATGTTACACAGAGAGAAGTGCCACAGCTGGATGCCAAGATGACATCTGTCCCTAATTCAAAAAAGAGTAGGGCAAGTTGATGTAACACAAATGCTCACTGTTGTCATCACATAATGTGGGTGGTCTGAAAATTTCTCTGCCTCGACCATAGATGGCAACTGTATCGGCAAGATTTTTTTTTTCCTAAGTTGGTACATCTGTCATAAGCATCCATGTGAAATTGCAAGTCATTCTATCAAGTAGTTTGTTTTATACAGCTGTCTGAAGCAGAAGTGTTGTCTGTATCCCTTAAAATTGATAAACTTGAGTATCGTGCGGTTATAAAATTCTTTGTAAAAGAAGGTTTAACGCCAAATGAAATTCATTCAAAGTTCATAAAAGTTTATGGGGACTCTTCTCCTTCGTTTTCAACAGTTAAGAAATGGGCTGCCGAGTTTAAATGTGGCCGTACCAGCCTTGAAGATGATCCATGTGAAGGACATTAAAAAAGTGCAACAACACCAGAAATCATTTGAATAAGTGCACGATATGGTATGGGATGACCGGCGGATGAAAGTGCGTGAAATTGCTGAGACTATAGGTATTTCAAAAGAACGTGTAGGATATATTTTTCTTGAAGAATTGGATATGAAAAAGCTTTGCGCACAGAAGATAAAAAATGCACTTGCATGAAAATCTCTGAACAGTGCTTGGAGCATTTTAACAAAAATAAAAATGATTTTGTGCATCAATTTATTATTATGGATGAGACTTGGATTCACCATTACACACCACAATCCAAACAGCAGTCAAATCAGTGTACAGAAGCCGGTTGTTCAGCGCCACAGAAGACAAGGTTGGTTCCATCAGCAGAAAAGGCCATGGCATCAGTGTTTTGGGATGCTGAAAGCATTTTGATTATTGATTATCTTGAAAAGGGTAAAACAATAACCAGGGAATATTATTCCAATCTTTTAACCAGAGTAGACAAAAAAATTCGTGAGAAAAGACCCAGTCTGCAAAAGAAAAAAAATCATCTTTCATCAGGACAATGCACCTGCCCACAAAAGTGTTTTGGCAATGCGAAAAATTAAGGGATCTGGACTATGAATTGTTGGAACATCCACCCTATTCCCCAGATATGGCTCCCTCTGACTTCTATCTCTTCCCAAAACTCAAACTCTTCCTTGCTGGTCAGTGTTTTACTTCGAATCAAGAGGCGATCGCAGCTGTACAGGGGTATTTTGCAGATCTTACAAAGAACCACTACAGGGACGGGATAATGGCACTGGAGCATCGCTGGAATAAATGTATTAGTCTTAAGGGAGATTATGTTGAAAAATAAAAATAATTTTGAAATTATAAATTTGTTTTTTCATTGTTAGGCCGAGAACTTTTCAGAGCACCGTCGTACACCCACATGCCACTATAACCCATCTGGTGTCAGTTCATTCCATTTCACATTTCCAAGATCCATTTTAATATTACATTTTCACCTTTGTCACAGTCCACAAAGTGCTCACTTTACACTATCAAACATAATGACATGAATACTTAATGATATGTACAATTCTCAATATGATACGCAACTCTTCAGAAATTGTGTACAACTGCTGGCACTTCAGAGATGTGTATATCCACTTGCTACAGAAGTTTTGAAGCTTCTACAGCAGTAAAATACAATTAGGTTTCCTCAGGAAGTTGGCCATGTGAAGATGAGTTCAGCCCTGATGATGGCAAGTTACCGACCCTGTTCCATCTTGACACATCTCAGTGCTCCAATGTATTTGTAGGAGCTTCAATAAAGCTGTGGAAACTTACAATTCAGGAAACAAATTTGTCCTGTTCAGACCAATGTCTTAAAAGAAGGGAAGGTCATGTTACAATATCATAATAAAATAACAATTTTGGTGCTTCCCATGCAGGGAATAACTTCCAGTGTTACATAAATATCAGGCCTCAACCATAAACACTGAAGAAAAATAGATTAAAGAGAAAAACTTGGCTTGTCTAAATTACTACAGCATAATAAAATCTGACAAAATGTTCTAGAATTGCATATCACAACACTGTTTAAAAATTTAAAGAAACCTTGAGTGAGGAGTATTTATGACTTCCTTTTTACGTGTCATTCAGATATAAATCGTTATAACACGGCTTTGGAATTATATTAAAAAAAAAAAAAACCTTCAAAAGACTTTCACATCAGCTGTTGTCTTTATATGAACTTTGCCTCTTTTGGAAGCAATCAAATAACATGCATAAGGAGAGTAATAAGTCTTTGTAAACACACAAAACACTTTCACATTACTTGTAATGCAACTACCACTGGAATGCATTCTATAGCTTCTGTCAGTGTTAGAAAAATAATTATACATTCTTCACATACGAAAATTTCTGAGATTCCACCCATTTTGGTGCAATTGTTCACAATACTCCTATTGCCTGGCAGTGAAGACCACATTGTAATCAATGGTGTCAGTTCCAAAAACTGACACTGGTGACTGCACACTATAATGTCACAGTTATAAAAGACAGCACTGCTTCCGTCTGTAGCCTATTCGATGCTTCTTTCTGTCTCTCCCACGATGCTCTTTCTGTAAACAAAAGATAGTTTATACAGGTGGCCAAACTTTATCTCTTAGAAATAAAGTACTTTTCACAATTTCCAAAACCAGTATTTCAAACGAGAAAGGCATGCATGCATGCCTGCACACACATATAATACATGCATAGTGTAAAAATTCTGGTATGGTTATACAATCTAAATGAAAGTCTAGGTCCTCTAGCCTGTGCAATAGCACCTGTACTAAACATAAATGAAACCATTACTTTTTCTCTAAATAAAATCACCATTCTGTACTTCTATCTAAGTGTCAAGCACGAGTATTATGAATGGTTATGAGTCAGTGTATTCCAATTCACACACTTTTATTAACATCAGGGTATCATGTGAATTATAATGTAGTCCTACACAGTGAAACTGGAACTTTACATTCCTTAAATTGTTGTATTCCTTGATTCTGTATGAATATCATTAGCATAACCATGTATACAATGCACATACCATACATGATGAGGCTCTGAATGGTATGTTGCCCTAACCCTGCCTATTTCATTATTTCCTATGGGAACATCGAGTTTGATTTATGCATTTTTTATATATGCCCAATTTCTCAGTGACACAACTAGGACATAAAAGAAGGGCTACCTAAACTTGGGCTTTTTAAATTTAAATTTTTTCACACTCCATCTTCATAGACTTTGCTAGTTTTATTTTTAAAGTAAATGTAATGATTTAAACAAAAGTGTTCTCTTATTAAAAATTTTGGTTCCCTATTCTGATTCCAGTGTGCTATGATCACCACAGATTGCTAATCAGTGGTGCAGGGTGATGACGTACTACAGGTTTCAATGCCAGTGCATAACGTCAAGTAACACAAGAGAAGACAACATAAACTGTGGGTTGACACATAAACACATATAACTATCATAATACACCTACGTCTTTCCTAATCTCCCGAACCAGTGTGTAGAAGGCATCGTCCACACAAAGCCGTGTCTTTGCTGATGTTTCTACAAAGGGAATCATGTATTGCTTGGCAACTTCTTGTGCTTGAGTCATCTCCACGGCCCGTGTTGGAAGGTCACATTTATTGCCTACCACTGTAACACAGAATATAATTCCACTTTATATCTGAAATGTTACAATTCTGAATAAAAGGGACTCCATTCATGAAAATCATAGAATGACTAGCAGAATGGAGCCAGAAGCTCCATCATAACAATGAAAAAAGATATGTATTAGTAACTGTAAAAGGACATAAACTGCATGTGACTGAAAAATGCTCACAAACATATCTAGGCCCTGAAGTATTTGGGATATCACACAAGGAGAAACTGTACCATTCACATAACAATGATATTATTCTTAGTGTGTCATAATTCACTCAATACAAAGCTTATATTAGGGGTTATAATTCACATAAAATGTTGGTAGAGTAACAAAGATGATGGAAATGATTGTAAGGATAAGAGATGGACTGAAGTGGGCCAGGACTATGTCCATGACAAGCTTTAGTATTAGTGGTGTTGAACCTCTAACTTTTGGTATGAGGAAGTTAGTTGCAGTAGCCATGACACAACCATGTCTTTTGCCTATGTCACAAGCTTGCAGTAATGCAGTGTAATAATGCTCACTGATTTTGACAATATGCTTCCTTATGTGCTACCTGTTCCACTCCTCTGGTACTTTTTCCTTTAATTTCTAATGGAAGTCAACTACATGGTTTTGTCCTGGCCATTGTAATTTATAAGATGTATCTTAGGGAAACAGGTTATGAGAATGCAAGACTTAGCACTGTGTCCAAGCAACACTGAACTTCCACGTTCTATTCATTCAGCCTTATGGGAGAGATTTGATGATCTTTGGTTGTACTGTGTGAAGAAAAGGAAATTATTTCCTTCTCGATAACAAGTTAGTTTAGTGAAGAGAAAATAATTTCTCTGTCTGCTGTTGCTTTAGCAGATGTGCTGTATTAGTGCTACCCATATTACCAGTTTCCACAGACACAATTCAGAAGAAATGGCTTGGAATTCCAAATGAAAAACATTAAACAGAAAAATACTGCTGAACTGATAATTTACACAGATTCTGACAGTGATGTTTATTACTGTGACAAATTGACAGTGACATGTCTAATACTGACATACATGAAAAGGAATAATAACCATTTAAATCTCATCAAAGGGTGTACATTCAGCCCAACAAAAATCAAACAGCCTGAAATTGTTTAAGTCCCAAATTGGAAACAATGTAAAGTACTGCTACCATCATAATTTGAGTCCTTTGTAGTTTCTACACGTTTGTGCATTCGTGGCGTTTATATGTCATCCATGCAGTACAGTTATTCACACTGCATATATATTAACCTCTCAAAGACGAAGCACAGACTGCTTTATTTAAAGACCCAGTTTGTACCGCACTGTAAACACTTTTCATCTCGGTTATAAAAACCAATCAGTTTATGTTGTAAGTGGCACAAGTCGCTGTTTGTTCTCAGATAAATACAAAATACATAAACACACTGTGTGGCCAGAGCATACGATACTTGAATATTAAACTTGTTGGTGTATCACATAACCAGTAGGCTTTAAAAGGTTAATCAAAGACACCAATACGTTTGCTTAAATTGAAGATAAAACATGAATTAATATTCATTAATTTTCTAAGGCATGTGGCTAGCTAGCTCTGCTACAAAGGCTGATACCAGTATTATTTGGAGACCAAATATATTGGTTCGAGTGCCAGTATTGGCATACTCTTTTTTCTTTTTGCAAGTGCTGTATGGCCACAAACACTAAATTAAACTACGCAGTTACACATCTATTATTTAATTATATGTTTCAAAAGTTATATGTTCTGCAATGGCAGGGCTATAAATGTAAGTGAAACAGACATGTCAAAATCATTGGTGCTTGTGGGCCATAGTGAACCAACAGATCTGACGCTGGGCCACACAATTTGAAAAATATATAGAAATGGGTGTTGAGTATGTGATGGGGGTGCTTGGGAGTCACCTGGTTTGAGGGTAGTTTTACCCTCACCCTAGTTCCATGACAGCGGAAGTCGGCAAGTTGGTGGCGGTTGGGAGTGTGGTGGGTGAGGTGGGGGGAGTAATGTACTGCTGAAACCGGTTTCAGTCTAGTTTTAGCTTGCGCCACAAGTTCATAATTGATTCTTCCATGTGACTTTCTAGTCGCCAATAAAACATTTTTAAAATGTCCGATTTGAACATCAAAACTCACATGTAGTAGTAGTAGTAGTAGTAGTTGTTGTTGTTGTAGTAGTAGTAAGACAGGAGACATGCTACATACATGGCTTGTCCCAAAAGTAAGTATACTGATTTTCCTATGCACGAATTGGTAAGATAGCACCTCGTTGATGTATATCGGCGCGTTGGTAGTGACCTTGGCTGCATGTCCACACTTGTTTTAACTAGATTGGTTGAGTCAGTCGTGCGCTAATGCTGTTTGTGTATGGTCGTGTTTTATAACCACGTTATGTTTGCAATGCAGGAAAATATCGAACAACGGTACGCTATCACATTTTGTGTGAGACTCAACAAATCTGCCACAGAGACATTTGCTTCTTTAACCGAAGCTTATGGAGATGCCACTCTGTCGAGAACTATAGTTTTTAAGTGGCACAAAGCTTTCAAAGAGGGCCGAGAAAATGTTGAAGACGACCCTCGTTCTGGACGACCAATCTCGGCAACAAATGATCAAAATGTGGAAGTGGTGTGAGCTGTGAGGGCGAAAGACCGCCGACTGAGTGTCAGAATGATTGCAGAAGAAACGGGCTTGAATAAAAATGCAGTTCATAGAATTCTAATAGACCATTTGCACATGTGAAAAATATGTGCAAAACTAGTGCCGAAAAACTTGTCTGTGGAGCAAAAAGTGAACTGGTTGGAAATTTGTTAGGATTTGCTGGGAAGACTCGAATTGAGCCAAATTTTTTGATAAAGTAATAACAGGAGATGAATCATGGGTGTTCGACTACGATCCCGAGACCAAATGGCAAAGTGAGGAATGGCACATGAAAAGTTCTCCTCGTCCTTAGAGAGCACGCATAAGCAGATCCAGGGTGAAAACTATGATTATCTTTTTTTTCGACAGCCGTGGCATTGTGCACAAAGAATTTGTACCTCCAGGACAGACAGTTAATCATGCCTTCTACAAAGATGTCTTGTAACGACTTCAAAAACGGGGCCAGCAAGTCCAAACAGACATTGCAGACAATTGGGTGCTGCATCATGATAACGCGCCAGCTCACACTGCGCTTTCAATTCGAGAATTTCTGGCAAAGAAAAACATTCCTGTACTTTCACATCCTCCCTACAGCCCAGATCTAGCTCCGTGTGATTTCTACCTCTTCCCTAAGTTGAAATCAAAGTTGAAGGGTCATCATTTCGGGACGATGGAAAACATACAAAAAACTGTAACCGATGAGCTACACACACTTACGGAAAATGACTTCCGGTACTGCTGTGATCAGTAGAAAAAACATTGGAACCACTGTGTAACTTCCCAAGGGTCATACTTTGAAGGAGATAACTTGTAATTTCAGGTGAGTCCAATAGACATTTAAATAAAAAATCAGTACACTTACTTTTGGGACAACCCTCGTATATCTTGGTCAGTAGTGACACTACAGACCTTAGCTCTCCACAATGGGCCAGGGTACCATTGGGAGTAAAAATACCCTTGCCTCAGTGAAAACAAAGACCCCAAATTGGTTTGGCAGGGCTCCACTGAGGTCGAATGTATTCCACCCTGCAAGCTGGCAGAAGCTTAAAAAATGCAAACCCATACACAAATATGAAGAGAAATAAGAATAACAGTAAGGCCTTGGATGTGTCAAGAAATAGGGCTGAAACTGATGTGGGATGTCAGCTCATTGCAGATAACTGATGCAGTAACAAAACTGCTTCTGGGAGAAGTGAACACACACTATCAAATTCGGTACGATGGCTTTATCCACCAAGAAGAGTGTGCAAACAGGTGGATAATACCCAAACCCAGACTATGTCTCCATTTGGCCTATCTGGAGGGGCATCATTATCTGAACCAACACAAAGGAATACACAACAAAAATGGATGACAGAGAAGTAGAAGGAGGTGACATGGTGCTATTATTACACAGTAGTTAAGAAGATAAACAGTGGTGTAACAAAAGGCACATTCATGATTTGGAGGAACTGAAACCCAGATTATTTCCCCATATGAATTCTAACACTTTTGCTAATCAAAGGCGATTTATAGTCAGAGAGAAAAAACTTTCTGGGATTGAATTTGAGCAGGTTCAGGCAGATGTTCATAACCATGGCTCCATATGAGCAAAAGCCTAAGCCCTTCCAACAAACTGATGAGCATTAAGAACCAGCTACTAAAACAACTGTACAAGAACAGCCAATGGCAACAGATACAGTGCTATAGAAGTAGAAGAAACAGAAAATAAGATCAAATTAAAACTGCTTGAAATAAGACACCACAGCATCAGTAACCATATGAGGCTCAATAAAGTCCATCCTACTAGAGCAAAACAGAATGAAATTGCAGTAGCATATATTTTATTAACAAAGATGATGTGAGGAAATTATCTGAACTTAACTGAATTGAATAAACTTATGTATGCACCTGCCGCTGTTATAGCTGGTTATGTGAAAAAGAAAACAACCCCAAAGAATGCTAAAAGTGAACCAGCATGGAAGTAAAGTATACATGAGAACATAGAATGTCACAGTAAAGATCGAGCCATCCTAAATGAAATCAAGAAAGGAGTCCCCCACATGCCAGGTTTGCCTGAAGGCTAGTAACATATTCAGGAAGTACAAACTAAATAAGAATATTGAAGAACTGGAACACAACATAAAAATCAAACTCCAAGCAAAAGACCAATGATTAAGAAGATATACAAAGACAAGTAACCACAATCAACAAAATAAACTCTTCAATGAAGAAACGAAGAAATTTTATTGTCAGATAAATAATTAACCTGAAAGCTGAAGTTCAAGAACCACCTACTAGGCAACAAATCGAACATTTCTGGCATGGAATCCTTGAAGATTCAGTCACTCACAATGATAAAGCAACCTGCATTAAACAGGAGATGAAAGAACACCTAACACCTGACCCAGAGACAAGACTTCATGGTTGATAAGATGAATAAAGCCAATAAAAGAGACTCACAATAGGAATTTCTCTTAGGTTAGACACATTACAAAATCTCTGGATTCAACAGTTCTCTGCCATGCATGAAAATCCAACTAGGGCTATAAATGATTTCATTCAAGACCCAAAAAATATCCCTATGTGGTTAACATTTGGAATTACCTTCCTACTTTCAATAGGTAAAGACACAAAAGAACCCAAAAAACTAACGCCCAATTACTTGCCTACCCACAAGATATAATGTTCTTATGGCTGCGTTGACAAATGGGATCTATAACCACTTACTCGGAAACAATATATCCTCAAAAGAACTGAAAGGCTTCGCAGAATGTCTAGGGGATGAGAGGACCAGCTACTGGTGAGCAAAATGATTATATCATTAGTGAACAAACAACAAAGGAATCTATGTGTGGCATGGACTGATTGCAAGGAAGCATTTGACAGCCTACCTCACACCTGGATAGTCACTGTCATAGAGATGTACTGAATACAGGCAGGACTCTTTTTACGCAACTTTGCTGTAACGCGACTTGAAAATTTACACCACTTCTCGAATTTAAGCAATAATGTTCGGTTTAATGTGATCTGACATGGACGAAATGTGGCCGCACTTGTCTTGTGTTTGAGACTAGCAGAAAGTGATGTTTCCGTCATGCCATCAGTCATGTGCAGGAAGTGATCACATTAGTGATATAGGCATGAGGCTTCATTGGCTTTTGGTGTGAAAATGAATGAGAAATGTAAACCTACATCACCTAGTGCAACACAAGTAAAAAATAGGCAAAAGACAATCTATATAGAAGAGAAATTAGACTAATAAGCCATCATGAAAAAGGCAAACAAATTTTTTACATGCACCGTAATGTTATATTCACTCATACTAGCATATGTACAAATCATGATAATACTGACAGAATTACAGAAAGTGCTAAGTCAGGAACTAAAGTGTTTGTGTAGCATGATTACCACAGTCCTATCAGAATCAATGGTACCAAAAACTATAGAAGCGAGTCTCTTATATTTTTACTGTATTATAAATAAATAAATGTATTGTACAGAAATGTATATATACTTTATATAGAGTAGATATATACTCTACAGGTCCGTATGTCCACTAGTGGAATAGTCATACACTATATTGGATGAGGCTGTCAATTCCCTAATCCCCAGGAAATACACTGTTTTAAATGGAAATTTTATGTTCGATATGCATGATGTTTTTCGGGAACATATCCCTGGTGCAAAACGAGATCTGCCTCTATGTCCAACTATAAGATGATTGGCGGAGGCACTGATGGAATTGAAGACGAAAATGTGGCTCTACAACACCGAAGGGCACATCAGAACAGGAAAAGTGGTTATTAAATGGGGAATATTCCAAGGTGACTCCTTGTCTGTATTACTGCTCTGTTTAGCACTCACATCTATAACCACCATGTTCAATAAACAAGGAGCAGGGTATGAAGTCAAAGAAGAAAATAAAGTCAGCCATTTATGCTATATGGATGACTTCAAGCTATTTTCCAGATATAAGACCAAGTTACAGCAGGATTTGACCACTGTCAAAACATTTACCAATGGCATTCGAATGCAGTCTGGCATAGACAAATGCACCACAGCGGTTTTCAAGCATGGCAAGATAACTAAAAGCCAAACCATTAGTCTAAATAGCCAGACAGTAATAACCCATATTTACAGGTAAGTTCCTGGCAAACCACATTATAACGGCTAAATGGATAAATGGCAAAAATACTTTCACTTGTTCACACCAAATAAATTTGTTTCTTCATACTGTGCCTGTATGTCGAAGGACCAACGTCTTTATGGTTTTCATAGTCAAGGTAAGAAATGAAGTAATCAAGAGTAAAAATTAAAGTAAGACAAACAATTCTGAAAAGGATGGAAAATAACATGTTAAAATGGTATGGACATATGTTATGCTGGGAGATAATATATGGCCCAAGCACATACTGACCTGGGAACTGGAAGAAAAAAGGAGATGAAGACCAGAAATGAAGTGGGAAAGGGAAGTGAAAATAGTCACGAAGCAGAAGAAAGTAACACCTGAAGATGCAGTAAACTGGCAAATATGGTGAAAAGCGACTAAGAACCAGTAATCAATGTAACACTGGAAAACTGTTATTTGTAGGTAGATACAGATTACATGCAATGATACAAAATTACTGAGTTAGCATAAAGACATGCTTCTTTGCAAACAAGTTAAGACATGGGACATCTATGAAGGAGTCAGAAAATTACATGCAGTCATACGAGGGTGCTACGTAAAGTTCTCAGCCTAACAATGAAAAAACGAGTTTATAATTTCAAAATTATTTTTATTTTTCAAAACAATCTCCCTTAAGACTAATACATTTATTCCAGCAATGCTCCAGTGCCATTATCCCGTCCCTGTAGTGGTTCTTTGTAAGATCTGCAAAATACCCCTATACAGCTGCAATCACCTCTTGATTTGAAGAAAAACACTGACCAGTGAGGAAGAGTTTGAGTTTTGGGAAGAGACAGAAGTCAGAGGGAGCCAAATCTGGGAAATCGGGTGGATGTTCCAACAATTCATAGTACAGATCCCTTAATTTTCCCATTGCCAAAACACTTTTGTGGGCGAGTGCCCTGTCCTGACGAAAGATAATTTTTTCTTTTGCAAACTGGGTCTTTTCTCACAAATTGTTTCATCTACTCTGGTTAAAAGATTAGAATAATATTCCCTGGTTATTGTTTTACCCTTTTCAAGATAATCAATAAACAAAATGCCTTCAGCATCCCAAAACACCAATGCCATGACCTTTCCTGCTGATGGAACCGAACTTGTCTTCTTTGGTGCCGAACAACCGGCTTCTGTCCACTGTTTTGACTGCTGTTTGGATTCTGGCGTGTAATGGTGAATCCAAGTCTCATCCATAGTAATAAATTGATGCATAAAATCAGTTTTATTTTTGTTAAAACACTCCAAGCACTGTTCAGAGATTTTCATGCTAGTGCGTTTTGATCTGCTGTGAGCAAGTGCGGCACCCATCTTGTACAAAACTTTTTCATATCCAATTCTTCATGAAAAATATATCCTACACGTTCTTTTGAAATCCCTATAGTCTCAGCAATTTCACGCACTTTCATCTGCTGGTCATCCAATATCATATCGTGCACTTGTTCAATGATTTCTGGTGGTGTTGTACTTTTTGGACGTCCTTCACGTGAATCATCTTCAAGGCTGGTACGGCCATGTTTAAACTCAGCAGCCCATTTCTTAATTGTTGAAAATGAAGGAGAAGAGTCCCCATAAACTTTTATGAACTTTGAATGAATTTCATTTGGTGTTAAACCTTCTTTTACAAAAAATTTTATAACCACACGATACTCAATTTTATCCATTTTAAGGGATACACACAACAATCCTGCTTCAGACAGCTGTATAAAACAAACTACTTGGTAGACTGACTTGCAATTTCACATGGATGCTTATGACAGATGTACCAACTTAGGGAAAAAATCTTGCTGATAGTGTTGCCATCTATGGTCGAGACCGAGAACGTTTCAGACCACCCACATATACATGACTGCATGAGGTGACCAGACATCAACTGATTTTAAGGTCATTAACACACTGTGGACGGGTGACGCAGATTTGCGTCTATACATTACAACTGTGCAAGACGGGTGACGCAAATCTGCATTTTTTAACACGCGCTTGGTTTCCACGCACATAACACTTAATTATGCAATACATGGAGCCTGTCTCTGAATAGTCCTGCTGATGGATGTTTATAGAAACATGACCTCACTCCGAATTAATGATCTGTGATAAATATAGAGAACAAACAGCTCTTTATTTTCCTCTGTTGCTCCGCTCTGCATTTAGTCAGCGTTCAGACTGCAACCACTTTACACTCATGACGGAAAGAGGTAGTTCTTACGAGGAAAAATATCTTACAGAAGATGAAATTTCAGCGGAATTGTTGGCGGACACATTATCTGATGTTCCGGACGACGCTGATAGTGACAGTGAAAATGACAGTGACTCTTCTATTACTGGAAATAGGCAAAACAAAATTGTGCATCCTTTACCGAGTTACAGTGACAGTGAACAAAGTGCAAATGAAAGTGACGATGATGATGAAACACTAGATTCAGCGGTTTCCACATGGGTAAAAACAGATAAAACACCAAATTTAGGGCCATTTACCAGAAACCCAGGGGTGAAACAAATTCCCTCTGACTCGACGAAAGTATCACAAGTAACAGGACTCTTTCTTGGAGACACATTCTTTGATATTTTGTGTGAGGAAACGAATCTATATTACTTACAAAATCAGGAAAAGTATGTTACTTGTTCTAAGGGGTTGAAACAGTCAGATGTCACTGTAGCAGAAATGAAAAAAAATTTTTCAATAATTATTCTAATGGGGCAAGTCAGAAAAGATAAACTAAAGGATTATTGGTCTACGGATCCATTTTTAGATACTCCTATTTTCAGGAAACTTATGAGCCGTAATAGATTTGAACAAATTTGGTGATGTTTACATTTCAATAACAATGAACTTCTGCAACAATCAACTAACAG
>Ga0268261_10000378_pt1 | contig 27557 bp, 24 predicted proteins | sample TergutNc150P1_FD_190353 | JGI IMG/M metagenome (GOLD analysis project Ga0268261, IMG submission 190353) | Nasutitermes corniger P1 segment gut microbial community from laboratory colony in Florida, USA - Nc150 P1 (SPAdes) (version 2) | ecosystem: Host-associated > Arthropoda: Insects >... | reverse complement strand
CACAACATAAACCAAACCCCTCTTCCAACCACCCGTAGGCAAACACGGAAATTTCCGTGGCCCGACGCCTACCGCTTGCTACCGAAGTACGGAAATCTCCGTAGCCCGTCGCCAATGTGTTAAAAACCCTAAATCTTAAAATCGCCTTCCTAAATTAGCGCCATTTTTAACTCTATCAAATGACAACGCGAATTTAAATAACCACACACAGCCATGTTATAATATGGCTGCCACCGCGGCTGGTTTAAGTAAATCTAAATCTTAAATCGCCATTTCAATTTAGCGCCATTTTCAAACCGTTCAATTGCCAACCCAATATTAAATTACCACCCACCGCCATTTTGCAATATGGCTACTTTTTAAAATTATGACAGTAGAAAGAGCTGGTTCAACCGGTAAGAAATCCGACTCATAATAATAAGATTCTAGGTTCGAATCCTGCTGCGTTAAACGCCTCTTTTTTAAGGATCCTACGCCAGGTAATAAGGAAAATAAAGACAATTTTTAAATTTTACAAATACAAACAATTCAAATTTAGTCTGTTTCTACACTTACACAAATGAAGTACCAGCGGTGTTTTCACAGTATATTTAAAACATAATTTGCTTTTACACTCATAGTTTTTATTTATCGCGGCTGCTCAATAAACTCCTTAAACTTATTAACACAAAGTGATTTTAAACTTGCAGGGCCAGTCTTAACACATACCTTACATTGGCACTGATCGATCCAAGACCAACTGAGAGGAAGTTTACCACAGAAGTCTTATGTTGTGAAATATTTCTTTTTGAGGATGACGGGAAGACAACCTGATGTACAATTTGCAGTTAGCTAAACGCTTAGATCTATCTAAATCCAAAACAAACATATTAAATCAGCACTCATGTCTTGATGTTAACACGTCATTTGTGATATATGTCAAATATTTCTTGATGCACACAACACCGTAGGCTAGAGACGATAATCGCATTTTTAACACTTTGGGCAAGTATTATTTCGGATGGGAGCTCTCCATATATTAGTAGTTCTTCAAAAGATATTGCAGCTGTCACAACCAGACAATAACTGAAAATTGTTTGTTCTCATTACCTTAAAATGGTGTTCTGTAAGGAACATAAAAGTTCACACTTTCCCTGCAATAAATTTTTCAATATAATTTACGTAATTTATGTTTACCGCCCGTCACATAGAAATGGATCAGCTTTATTAAGTTCAGGATTCCAGGTACATAATTCGGTAGGTCCAAATGAACCACAGAGTACATTATCACTTAACAATATCATTTACCAACCATACCAACTTTGTATTTTGAACTTGAAATGTATCGTACCAAATACCTAGCCATAGTCCTCACACAATCGCCCAATTCTTGAGTTGAGCAGAAATAAAACATCGGGAAAATCTAGAAAATCCATTATACTTAGCACTGAACACCACTAAACACAATGAAACTTGTTTGTAAACTGCGAGAGCGGACAGGTTGTGTACCCACGAGGTAAGCAGGTTCGAACACACACAAATAAACCTACCGCTGTGGCAGCCATATTGTAACATGGTTGTGGGTGGCAATTTAAACTTCGTTTCGCAATTGAAAGATTTTTAAAAAGCACCAATTTAAGTTGACTATTTTAAGATTTAGTTTGATTAAACTAGCCGCGGCCGCAACCATATTGTATCACAGCAATGGACGGTAAATGAAACTAGGGTTGGTAATTTAAATGTTTTAAAATGGCTCTAATTTACAAATGTTTACATCAAAATAACCAAGACACCTTACTTTATAGTCTAAAAGGGGTGAAAAACTATTTCAAGTAAGCTAATGTAGTCTGGCCTGAGGGGTAAACAGATTTCTAAGTGGCTTGTGAAATGAGCGGTACAAAAGAGCTTTAATTGATTTCCCCTGGGGTATGTAAAAACGTGCACCTAAGCCAGCAGGTTACAACTCGTCTACTAGAAAGAGACCTCACTCGGTTAGTTACTCCCTAGCTCTGCAACTATATGTGTGGGGTTTAACTCAGCGAACTTCTATACGTGCCTGCGCTAAAGTCACCATCAAACAGTATAAACTTACATCCTTTAAACTTAAAAAGGGAAGCTGAACGACTAAAATATTTGAAAAATGACGTGTGCCTTTCGTGGATGTAAATCTCCTGGCAGCTGCTGCATTTTTTCACAACCTGAAGTAATGTGGTTCGTTATGCGTTTTGTGGAGTGGAAATCGGGCAGTTGATTGAACGAGGTAAAGCATTTCAGAACCATCTGCTTTGCTTGCGGGTTTGTTAAGGGGTTGTTTGTTGGAAACCTTTCTGCCCAGCCTGAGACATCTCAACAACAACATAACAATAGCTACGACCTGTGCGGGCCTTATATGGAGTACACACCTAATCCTCGCGCCCGGAGCGTTGTAAGTATATATTTAATTTCATTTATTTATTTCTTCTATATATAATTATAACAGTATACAGAAGTTTATTGTCTCCTGCATCTACAAGTTCCAGACAGAAGAATGAATTACAGTGGGATGGAAATATGTATTCGTGTTATTAAACATATCGCGCCCGAATAGTCATTTTTACATGGCCTAATTTAAACTATCAAGAACCTATCAATCTAAGTGCTGGTGATTCTTTTACCCAGTTTAGTTACTTTGTAATTAAAAGCTGGTTCATTACGAATGACTATTATTTTCTCGACAGCCAACTAACATAACACTAGTTTTTTACAGAAAAACACGCCCGAATACAGTCATTTTTACATGGCCTAATTTAAACTATCAAGAACCTATCAATCTAAGTGCTGGTGATTCTTTTACACAGGTGAGTTACTTTGTAATTAAAAGCTGGTTTATTACGAATGACTATTATTTTCTCGACAGCCAACTAACATAACACTAGTTTGTTACAGAAAAACAATATAATTTGTTTTCATTGCTGTGTTGCTGTACAGGACTAGAAATTAAATGATTCGGTTTATGAGCAGCACGTTCGATGAATTACTAATTGTATTTACGTACAACATGTAAAAAAGACTTAACGTTCGTAATACACTGTTTTCTTCGAACAGATTAATGCCAGGTAAGTGTGTGTGCGTATGTCCTAACCTCCGTACCCTGTTTACCAACAACAAACCTAAGTGTGCTCAATCAAGAGCGTGCATGTTCTAACCTGCTTACCCCGTGGGTTCACAACCTGTCCGCTCTCGCAGTTTATTAACAAGTCTCATTGTGTTTAGTGGTGTCCAGCGCTAAGTATAATGGATTTTCTAGATTTTCCCGATGTTTTATTTCTGCTCAACTCGAGCATTGGGCGATTTTGTGAGGACTTGAATAATATCGTAGGGCTGGGTATTTCGTCCGATACATTTCAAGTTCAAAATACGAGGTTGTTATGGTTGGTAAATTATATTGTTAAGTGATAATGTACTCTGTGGTTTATTTCGACTTACCGAATCATGTAGCTGCAATCCTGAACACAGTAAAACTGATCCACTTCTATGACCTGTGCGATAAACATAACAATTACGTAAAATATATTGAAAAATGTATTGCAGGGAATGTATGCACATTTAAGTTGCTTACAAAACACCATTTTAAGGTGACCAAAACAAACAATTTTCGGTTATCATCTGGTTGTGACACAGTTGCAATATCCTTTGAGGAAAGACTAATACATGGACAGCTCCCGTCCGAAATAATACTTGCCCAAAGTGTTTAAAAATCGGTTTTTTCTGTAGCCCACGGTATTGTGTGCATCATGAAACGTTTGACATATATCACAAATGACGTGTTAACATCATGACATGAGTGCAGATTTCTTTTTTGTTTGGATTTAGATAGACCTAAGCGTTTAGCTAAATATAAATTTTACATCAGGTTGTCTTCCCGACATCCTCCAAAAGACATATTTCACACGAGAAGACTGTTCTGTATTAAACGTCCCCTCAATTGGTCTTGGAACAATCAGTGACCGTGTAAATTATGAGTTAAAACTGGCCCTGCAATTTTGAAATCACTTTGTGTTAATAATTTTAGGGAGTTTATTGAGAAACAACGAGAAATAGAAACTGTGAGTTTAAAAGCAAATTGTTTTAAATATTCTGTGAATACACCGCAGCTACATCATTTGTGTATGTATAGAAACAGAATAAATTTGAATTGTATGTATTTGTACAATTTAAAATTTGTTTTTATTTTCTTAACTACTTGGGATAAGTTCCTTATCAAAGAGATTGTTAAAGTAGCTGGATAAGAACCTAGAATCTTTCAATTATGAATCCGACATCTTACCGCTTCGGCCAGTCCTTTCTACTGTCATATTAAGTTTTAAGTGGTAGCTGTATTGTAACATGGCAGTGGTTGGTAATTTAAATTTGGTTTGGCAATAGAAAGGATTGAAATTTACGGTAATTTAAGTGGCGATTTTATGTCTTAGGTTTAGATGAACCTGCCCCGGTGGCAGCCATATTGTAACAGGGCGGTGAGTGGTAATTTAACTTGGGTTGTCAATTGAAAGAGTTGAAAATGGCGCTAATTTTGGGAGGCGATGTTAAGTGTTAGGTTTTATATAAACCTGTCGTGGCGGTATCCATATTGTAACATGGCGGTGGGCGGTAATTAAAACTTGGGTCGATAATTCAATGGTTTAAGAATGGTGCTAATTTAAAATGGCGGTTTTAAGACAGGTTTATTTAAACCTACCGCGACGGGAGCCATATTGTAACATAGTGTTGGGCGGCAATTTAAACTTGGGTTGCATTGAAAGGTTTGAAAATGGCGCTAATATAAAATGACAATTATAAGACTTAGGTTTATTTAAACCTGCCTCGAGGGCAGCCATATTGTAATATGGTGGTTGTCGTGAATATAACTTGGGTTCGTAATTGAATGGTTTATAAATGGCGCTAATTTATAATAGCGATTTTAACACAGGTTTATTTAAACCTACAGCGGTTGTTGCCATATTTTTAACATGGCAGTGGGAGGTAATTTAATCTTGGGTTTCTATTTGAAAGCTTTAAATATGGCGCTAATTTACAAATGTTTACGTCAAAATGAACAAGACACCTCAGTTTATATTCTAGAATAGTAAACAAACTATTTCAAGTAAGCTAATCTAGTTACGCCTGAAGGGCAAAGAGACCATTTCAAGCACGCTAATGTAGTTTGGTCTGAGGGGTAAACAGAGTATTTCCGGTAAATTAATGTATTTTGGCCTGGGGTGTCAACAAACTTCGAAGTGGGTTTGTAATGTTAGCGGCTTAAAAGGAGTTTTAATGGATTTATCCTGGGGATGTAAACATAGTGCACCTAAGTCCGAAGGTTACAACTCGTTATTCATCTACATTATATGTACCTGCAATGTGTAAAAATGTCTTTTTCCTTATAACCTGGGATATGTTCCTCAAAAAAAGATAATTAAAGCAGCAGGATTCGAACCTAGGTCTTTCAGTTATGAGTCTGACATCTTACCGCTTCATACCGCTCTTTTTAGTGTCATATGAAGTGTAAAGTGGTAACCATATTGTAACATTGTGGTGGTTAGTGTTTTAAACTGGGTTTGGCATTTTAAACGTTTGAAAATGGTGCTAACTAAAATGGCGATTTTAAGACTTAGGTTTATTTAAACCAGCAGCGGTGGCAGCCATATTGTAACATGGCGGTGGATGGCAATTTAAATTTTGGGTTGGCATTGAAAGGTTTGAAAAAGGCTGTAATTTAAAGTGGCGAATTTAAGACTTAGGTTTATTAAAACCTGCCGCGCTATTATCCATATTTTATCATGGCGGTGGGCGGTAATTTAAACTTCGGGTGGTAATTCAAAGTTTAGGGAAATGGTGCTAATTTTCAAACGTTTACGTTAAGTTTACTAACCTCACCCACCATAATTGTTTACATCACGTGACCATAACATGGTCTATGTTAGCTTTCAAAATAATATCAAAGTTAAAGTTAGGTTTAAAATTACCGCTCTAGCCGCCATATTTCATCAAATACAAAATGGCGCATTTATTTACATCACGTGACCATCACAAGGTCAATGCTAGGTTATAAAATAATAACAAAGTTAAAGTTACGTTTAAAATTACAGCTCTAGCCGCCATATTGCCTCAAATCAAAATGGCGGAGGCGTCAGTTTTACACATTTCTACACATCACTTGACCATAACAAGCACAATATTAGTTTCTAAATAATAACGAAGTTAAAGGTAGGTTAAACCTTGTGCCAGGCTCTATGGTTCATTTGTTTACATCACATGACTTCCAGGGCTAGGATGGTCAGTGACCAATTACGTCAATAGGGTCGGGCCGTAACAGGTTTTGACCAATTTTGTCCCTTAACACACCTGGACTTTTGCCTCTGGGTCCTCACGTTTTACACACGCAACTAATTACGATGTGTTGCTTTTGTTGATTATCAAAAAATTCTTGGAGAAAATTATAATTTTTGAATGTTCTCGTTATGTAACTCACTTCATATACAGAAGGTTTAGATGCTTTCTCCGGTTGAACTGGGTTGTAGTTCTATTCACAGAGTGGGGCTTAAAGTGGAAGAGACACCAACCAATATCTGTCTCCTTAGGACAGCGTTTCTTTCTTTTTACAAACAGCCAGATGAGTGGTACCTGGGGATTGCGAAGTCACTGTCGCTGATTGCGGGATGGACGCAACGCCACCAGCACTGCATTTTGCAACGCCACTCCTTGTCGAGTATCACGTTTATTTTCATTCCTTTTTATTCATTTCTCCATTCTTTTCCATTCTAATGTATCGTAACTTATTCTTACATTCAAATCTTTATCGAATTTATCTTCTTCATATGTTCTGCTTATAAACTTTCATATGTTTGCATTCAATTTTTATTTTCTCCACTCCTTTCAAAACCTATCTATGTCTCATTGTATCCTTATTTCTGTGTCACACATCTTTACTCATGTAACAAGCATGTAACGATACTGACAATCGTTTTACATAATGTGCAGTGGTTTGTGTATTCTTCTGCTGGACTGACAACTATAGCAATGCTGTTTTGATTACGAGTGTTTGTCAACTATATACAAATAACAAAGAAAAACGCACCCAAATTTTATCCGTTTTTAACAGCAACATAATCTGATACTTTATGACAACTGGGCGCACTTGAGGTACTGTAACATCAAGTAATTTTATTTGTGCAATTTGGACAATTATTATATTTTAACCGTATTCTTGCAAATATGATGAAGCATATTTTATCGGCGTGCGTTTCTTTTGTTTACAACAAAAGTGTAAATATTGATTCTAATCTTTTCCCCAATTCCGCTTTATCTCCTGCTTTGACACTGCCATTCGTTCAATGACATTTGTAACAAATCGAGAACTGTTTAAATCCTTGTTCAGTGCTTTACAAAAGCACTTGCCGTAAAGGCCACTTGCATTCCTTCCATTAAGTACGGCGTAATGCTTTAAAAACATAACGGAGAGGAAAAATGATTGGAATGAAGATTTAGGCATATGTTTTTGGGTAGGAACTTGGTCCGCTAACTACAGTCGTCAAGATAATAATGCAAGAGTACGCTGTGTGTACAGCCCCGAACTTTAGTAGTGTAATGAACCCTTCAAAGTTGTACCTGCCTGGTCTTAATAATCTTCCCAGGCGAACAGCAAAAGGAAGACTTAAATGCGTTTAGCCTAATGGAAAAAGCCCAGTTTCATTCAATTAGTGTAGCGCTTGTTATAGCAAGGCTTTAAGATAAGTAAAAGGCACAAGGTATATATACCACACACACTCACACATATAATATATATCTTAGTTTGTTTAAAACAATGAGAAATTTATGTTCATATAATATTATTAGCTCAGCTGAAGGTGAATTTTTATTTTTAGCTAGTTTGAATATGTACAAGTTTTCAGGTTTGTTCTTGGGTTATGAATCCAACTGCAGGTGGCAATTCTATAGGTCTTTTTGGACGAAAAGTTTCGCATAAACTTGTGTTGGGTTTTGAACGGTTGCCAAGGTAAGTTTACCGAAAAAACATGGAATAAAATAATGAACACACTACCCGATAAATTTAATGTCTAAATTTAATTTTGTATTAATTTACACTGACCTGTGCTTGAAGCGGTTTTCGTGAAACACACTCAGCCGTACTTCATTTTGCCGCTCGGTTGTGAACAGCGTAAGTTGCTTGTTGCAGTCTCCTCTGATTCTTCTTGACGTGGTCAGGCACATCGAAAGTGCGAACGAACACTGCATCTCCCCTTCCAACGTTAAAGCTGTAGGTCGCTATAGATTCATCCCGTAATACAATAATGCAATTCGCTGAATTCTGGATCCCTGATTGCCCATTTGTTGGGAACCCCATGCCCAATCCATTGCCCAGGGGAAGAATCGCTAAATAAATTTGCGACTGCAAGCTAAAAGTGAGGAGATGTTCCGTCATGTTGGAAGTAAATAAACGTCGTTTATTCAATGGCTTATTTTAAGAAAATGTGGAGCACTTCCTCGTGCAGGAATCCTAGGTACACCCATTCTGTAAGAAGGCCTCCGCAGATGAAAAGACCAGTCAACTGATAATGCAGACCTGCTCCCCGCACACTGACACTGAAACGTAGCTGAAATCTACTTTAAAGAGCGACGTCAGGATTCCGAACTGTGTGTGTTACGGACACTCTTAATAGAATTTTTGGTCAGTAAGCCCTAAAACGATGCAACCGGCGATTTCCATTCAATCAGCTGCGGACGTCCAGTCTCTAAACAAGGCCAGATCTGAACTGTGCGCAACTTTCCAAACGCACTTCCGTAGCATTGCCTCACTTTAATGCAGTTTGCTGATACGGCAAATTAGAGACTTGTGTTTGGTTATTTTTAGGGAGTTCAAGTTCCGAATAGTCTTCACGCTGCAGAGGATTACATTAACCAAAATAACAGATTGTGGTGGTTACATCAAATTCTTCAAAACATTAAATTCCCTAAGGGGATTAACGAGACGCAACTTTCCTTTCCCCAGCAAGGAAATGGTAGTAGTAATTGGGCATCTTGCGGAGGTTTTGGCTTAGGGGTTGGCGGTGGAGGTATGGTGTAGGGGTGACGTTGGGGGTCCAGCTCCGCCTGTGTTGACCCCAGTGCCCCTATGTTGGGGATCGGCTTAGATGTGTGAGTGAGGTTTGGTATTGCAGTGTTCGCGTGCCATACGTTGGGTGTCCTATGTGCAGGATGCCGCCGTAAGGATTGGCAGTGGGTAGAGATCCTTTTTAATCATGTATTTTTCAACGGTGGGATTGGTGGTGGGCTATTCTAATAATATGATGTGTATATTATTAAAAAGGATTGGGTATTTTAATAATATATACGTGACGTCGTACGGATTGGTTTATTTGAAATGGCGGATGGATTCTTTTTAATAATAGGGTGTGTATATTAATAAAAAGGTCCCGCCATTTTAAAAATACTCATCTGTACGGCATCACGTATATATTACTAAAATGCGCGACTCTTTTTAATAATACACACACATCATATTATTAAAAAGCATCGCACCCGTGTCCAAATTCGAAATGGCCGATGCCTTTTAATGATATATACGTGACGCCGTACAGATGGGTATATTTAAGATGGCGGATGGATTTTTTAATAATATGAAGTGTATATTATTAAAAAGGATCCACCATTTTGAATGTATCGATGTGTACGGTGGAACGTATATATATTATTAAAAAGCATCGGCCATTTTGGATTTGAAGAAGGGTGCGATGCTTTTTAATAATATGATGTGTATATTATTAAAAAGGATCGGGCATTTTAATAATAATATATATGTGACGCCGTACAGATAGGTATATTTAAAATTCCGGATCCTTTTTAATAATATGGTGTGTATATTATTAAAAAGGATCCGCCATTTTTAATGTATCGATGTGTATGGTGGCACGTATATATTATTAAAGGATTTAAGATGGTGGTTGACGTGATGCTCTGTGTGCCGCCGTGTAGTTTGGTAGATGTAAGGTGGCTGCCGTGGTTTGTTGAGGAGGAGCTGATCCGATGGTGTTGAAGGCCGCGCGTGTACTGGCCTGCTCTTCGAGTTGAGTCGACGTTTAACCGGTGTCGTGGATAGTTCTTGGAATGTAGTCGTTTGACATTAACCATATAAAAAGTTGTGGGATGTAACATGACTGGTATTGTTTGGTGTATTTGGTGGGCGGGGCGTGAGGGGGTATTGTAGAACGATGGCGGCTGGAGTTCTAGGAAAGAATCCATTTTGGCCGTATCCATATAAGGAAGAAAGAATGTGTTGGCCGAGTTTCACCGAACGATTTGCACGTTCTTGGAGGTGGAACGTGCTTAATGGCCAGTTAGAGCGAGCGAATGTCACTGGAGCGTAACGCCTTGTAAGTAGAGGAATGTGACAGCTTATTTTTTGTTGTGTCAGCAACTGCTGAAATAAAAAGACACACGACTAGATTTGAATATTGAGGTACTATTATTGACAGCGGGTTTTTTTGAATTTACAATTCTTCTTGACGTAACCGTTTCAGCATGATGTTTATAGGAGTGCCGTTAATTAGCATGATAACCTGAAATAAAAAATGGTTTTTCTAAGAGTACTAGGGAACTGTAATTTATATCTCTGGAAGCTGTTCATAGAGAAATAATATAGATGTACCATTTAATTATTTTATTATCTTAGTTTTTCACACATACACAGGGGCGGCGACTGCTCTCTGTATATATACATGTCAAACCATCCGCCATATGCCCTGAAAATGGGTTCCCCATATCCGTAGTACCTTCATACTCCAAATAAAATTCATCTACATTGTTGGAATAAAGCGTAACCAATAACCTTCTGACGGACTTGCGACATCTTTGTGGTAATAGAATTAGTCGAAACACACGGATGAAATTATGTTTTAAAAACACAAAGTTGTGAAACCGTCTGTGCAAAAGTGCTGCAGCGTAGGGATAGCCCTCGATTAATGTGTCGGTAGGCTGGTACATGCCGCGCGACAACAAAAGCTCAATTTCTTCAAAAGTCTGTATTGGCTGCCCAACTTGGAGGGTACATGGTAGTGAGGGCTCCATCTGAAAAAAAGGATATAAGAATATCTATTCTAACTCCAAGATGTAAGAATTTGAAGCGGTGTTGATGCCTAGGTATTTAAGGCTTAGTGATATTGTTTTATCATTGATGGAACGCAGATCGTCATCACTGAATATAGACCCGTAACGTCGGGGTAAGAATACTTTCACAAAGGTGTTCTGGGATTCTGCTCGTAGTTTCACTAATATCGTTTTGCCATATTTTGTCTGGACCCTCTCCGCTCGCTCGATTGGATACGGCGTGCCCTACTCGTTCCGAAACCTATGTACTTCTACATTCCAGAAAACAATTTTGCCCATACGCTAAATAAATAATTGTTTCCACCGGTTATAGTAGTATATATATGTGTGTGTGTTTGTTTGTGTGTGTGAATCGCGATCTGATCCTACCTTTCGCGCACTCTGATTTCAGAGTAAATATGGCACGATAGTCAGCCTCAGAGATTCACGGTCGAGGAGGAACAGACCAGACTGTACAGGCGTTTTAATGCTCAGGGAACGCAGCTTACTCTGTGTCTCTTACCACCACCTGAGGGAGAGGAGGAGAATCCGAACACTATGTCCCATTTCCTAGACAGTGTGAAAGAATTGTTCGAGTACGCGTTACGAGATCTCGAGGATAGCGATGTGATAGGAATTACAATCAGTAATGAAGTTAACGTGAAAGACAGAGCTATAAGGATCAGCTTTAGAAGAAAGGATCAAATAACTGGAGATGTGATCTGGTCGGTGTTCGAGAAGGTCGCCCAGTCGAATGCTAGATTTAATGCTGTAGATAAATTAGTCATGACCATCCATTCTGTAAGGATGCAAATCGGACATGGCCGCAGCATCGCGACAAAGGGTAGGCCTTTTGAGACTATGGTTTATCTGAAAAGAAGTATCGTACAAGTTAAAGCGAAAATGACTGTTTGGCTTACGCTCTGGTCATAGTGAAAGCAAAAGTAGACCGCGATCCAAATTATGAATCATATCGCCATGAATATAAGACACGTCCCATAGTCGATCGTTTACTCGAGACGACAGGTATAGACTTGTCGACCGGTGGGGGAGTACCCGAGCTAATGCGCTTCCAAGAACATTTCAAAGAGTATAGGATCGTCGTTTTCGGAGGATTGAATTGCGAGGACATATATTTCGATGGGAATGTAGAATCCGAAAAAAGAATTAACCTAGTGTATGATGACGTAAATAGACATTATCATGTGATAAACAGTCTTAAGGGTGCGTTGACGCGAAGGTATGTATGCAAAGGCTGTAATAAAGGATATAAACGTGGCGAGACGCATAAGTGCGGAGAGAAGTGTAGCGACTGCAAGTCGATACCTCCATGTACGTTCGCTGAAGAAAGAGTCCCGTGTGGGTCCTGCAACAGAAACTTTAGAAGTCGCTCGTGTTTCGAAAAACATAAGAAACAAGCTGGAAGGCAAGACCGTCTGCGAAAAGGTGCGTAATTACACCGCGTGTAACGCGTGCGTGACGAAAAAGAATGACGAATGTTTCAAACCGTTCTGCGGGAATTGCAGACAGAACAAGGAGATAAACCATCTCTGCTATATGGAGCCCTTAAAAAACGAAGTTCCCAGCGCCGATAACGTATTATTCATATTCTTTGATTTTGAAACCTCGCAGGACACGAAAATTAGCGAAACGGCAAAACTGCATGTCCCGATTCTCGTCTGCTTTCAGCAATTCTGTACTGCCTGCGAGATGCAAGATGACTATGAGCAGGATTGCGCGCGGTGCGGTAAGAGACAGCATTCGTTTTTCGAAGACCCTGTAGACGATTTGCTATCGTACCTATGTGAACCGTGCCCATGGTGTAAGAAGGTCGCCATAATAGCTCACAATGCCAAAGCCTTCGACTCGCTATTCATATTGAATAGGGCTATTTTTCTCAAGTGGACCCCCGAATTGATATTAAATGGTCTAAAGATAGTATGAAGATCCACCATATTCAACTTTTAGATTCAGTATCCTACATGCACATGCCTTTGTGTCAGCTGCCAGAGGCATTTGGGTTGACAGCGTTCTAGTCGTGGTAACCCCATTACTTCTACACGACAGCAAATCTACATTATATAGGATCGATACCTGACATCAAGTATTACGGTGCTGGCGAGATGGGGAGGCGGAGAGGAGGGAATACATGGCCTGGTATACTGAGCAGAAATTCAAGGTCTTCGACAATCGGAAAGTATTAGAACAATACTGCCAAGATGACGTCACCGTACTGCGACAGGCATGTCGCGTATTCAGACGAGAATTCCTAGAAATTTGAAATATCGAGGTTTTTCTCGAGGCACTGACAATCGCGTCGGCGTGTAACAAGGTGTTGCGCAAAAAAATTTTGAAACCTGAGACGAAAGGATTATTTCCTCCCGGAGGTTATTTTGCCAATCGGAGGTACAGTAAGAAAGCGCTGGTGTGGTTCCTGCATATGGAACGAACAGACGGATGCCACTACAGCACGCGAGAAACGGTCGCGAATATAGACCTCCAGAATTTCCACATTACAGCGTGGACGGTTACTGCGCCGAGACGCGACCAATTTACGAATTCCTGGGATGTTACTATCACGGCTGCAAGTGTCAGCCGTTCCGAGACGTGAAGACGTTGGCGAGCGGAGAGACCCTGGCCGAACGATACGAACAGACGCTGGCTCAGATCGAGCATTTGAAGAGTGTTGGCTATAATTTCAAAGTGCAGTGGGAGTGTGAATTTGAAGGAGCCGACGACGACGACGATCTGCGGACACATCTCATAGTCAGACACGTGCCCATGTCCACTCGTGATGCTCTGTATGGGGGTCGAACCGAGGCCATGCGTCTTCACTATAAGATCAGAGAAGATGTGGAGTCTGTACAGTACTGCGATATAATGTGTTCCCACCCGTACATCTGCAAATATTTCAAGTTCCCCATCCGTCATCCAATCATTCACGTAGGGGCACATGCGCAGACATAGAAGTCTGTCTAGAAGTGGAAGGTCTGATGAAATGCAAGATCGTGCCACCCAAGGACCTCTACCACCCTGTCCTACCTACAGATATAACAATAAGCTGTTATTCTGCCTGTGCCGCACGTGTATCACAGAACACAACGCTAAGAGCAAATGCCAACATCTCAGTGATGCCGAGAGATGCCTGGAAGGCACTTGGGTCGCCAAAGGATATAAGATTTTGGAAGTGTTGGAAATCTAAGAATACAGAGTCACGTGTTACGATCCTGAAACAGGTGAAGGCGGACTCTTCGTGACTACATCACGTTTTTGAAATTAAAAGCGGAGGCTAGCGGTTCCCGGGCTGGGTTGGAACCGAGGACTACGAGGTGCAATACATCGACCAATTCCATCAGGACGAAGGCATCCGGCCAGACAGAGACTCCATCCGTTATAACGCGGCAAAGTGAGGTCTACCTAAACTATGTCTCAACTCCATGTGGGGAAAATTGACTGAAAGAAGCAACAGGACGCGGACGAGGTTAATCTCAGAATCAGTAGAACTGTACAGATTCTTGGTGACTCCAGGTGTTGAAGTGCAAAACACGTTGTTTGCCAGCGATGACAGTCTGGATATCTTGGCAGTATTCCGTTGACGAGCAAGTGCCCAGCTTACGTCATACCAATGAGGTCATAGGCGCTTACGTCACCGACGCAGCGAGGATTCATCTGTATGGCTTTCTAGACAAGCTGCAAGAAAAGGCCATCTACACGGACACTGAATCTGTGATATTCATAAACCGACAAACGTACCCTATCTAATAAAGAAGGGTGACAATCTGGGTCCGATGCAATTCGAATTAAAAGAGGATGAAATAATCGTGGAAGTGGTCTGTGCCGTCCCTAAAAATTACGCGTACAAGACGTATAATTCGGCGACTGGCGAGAGCAAGACCGTTTGTAAAGTTAGGGGTCTAACACTTAAATATAACGCCTCGCAATTGGTAAATTTTGTTAAGATAAAAGAAATGATCTTGATCAGAAAGGACGACGAGACAGTCATCGTGCACACAAAGAACAAGATCAAACGCAAAAAGATTGATGGAGGAGTACATTTAATCAGTGAACCTGAGGACAAGACTTATAGAGTGTCGTTTTTAAATCGAAGGCCTTTCAATGACAACACGTCACTCCCGTTCGGGTATATAAGCGGGACGTGAATGTCAAAATAGGGCATTCACATGGCTGACGACATCAGGTTCAAACATCCTTTCTCCTGCATCTTGAGTGGTCCGTCGGGATCTGGAAAGTCATCGTTTAACTTGCGTCTTCTACAACATCTGGATTCTCTGTGTACGGAACTCAACTTTAGCGGTGGAATCATCTGGTGTTATAGTGAGAAGTCTGCCGTTCCTCGACAAACGTTGGCCGCCATACATAAGAACGTTAGTTTTCACGTGGGTGTTCCCCAGAATTTTGGTGATGACCTCGGTAGACCAAGTCTCATAATTCTCGAAGACCTGTTGAACGAAGAGTATTCGAAAGACGTATGTGACCTGTCCACTAAGGGCAGTCATCATAGGAAAATCAGCGTTATTCTTATAACTCAGAACCTGTCCATCAGGGGGGTTTCTCTCGAGACATCGCTAAACGCAAAATATTCAGTCGCGTTAAAGTACGTCAGAGACAAGAGTCAATTTCAATACTTGGCGCGACAAGTGCATCCCGAAGACAGCGATAGTTTAAACAAGTCTTAGCCGGATGCTACCGAGAGACCGCACGGTTATCTCAGATTTCGCCCAAGACACAGACGACCGTTTGAGGTATCGAACCAACATCTTCCCGGTCGAATATCCGCCTATAATCTACATGCCGACGAAGACGAGTGATGAAGCGGATAAGATCGAATTATCACACTCTGCAAGTATTAAAGACGGCGGATCCTAAACTGCGTAAAGCCAAACCCGCAAACTGTAAGAGTTAACTTGTGAAAATTCTGAGCGAGTGCTCTCTAAACGTGTTGCGAGGTAACGTCAAGTTGACACCGTGCGAGAAGAGAAAATTGCGAAAACACAGAGTACACCTACGCAACCTAGCCGATAGGCACGTTTCACTAACTTCCAAGAAGAAGGCCATTGTTCAGCGAGGCGGTTTCTTGCTCCATCTCCTAGGCGCTGTGTTGCAAACTATCGCCAGTCTAATATTCAGGCAGTAGCGCGACTCGTAGAACATGTTACGTGAAATGTACCTCGTATCGCCAGATTACCTAAATACCGTCACGAGCAATAATCCCACCTCCTCCGCCTCCCGACACGGTTCGAAAAGCCTCGGAGGCAAGAGAGAAACGTAAAAGCAGTAAAGGACGGTCTGTACAGACAAAGAAGCTACAGAAGGAATATACGCCGAAACGTGAACATGATAGGTGGGTTGCAAAACGCTCCGCGGCGAGACGTGACTATGATAAGTGGTTTAATGTACGTGCCAAACTTCTCGAGGCGGATGTCGAAAGAAAGAGTCAGATAAAGACAGTAGCTGATTTTTTAAAGCAAGTACTACCGTCCGCCTCCTCCTCGCCCCGTGATGCGTCTCATTCGGGTACGCAGACAGAACATAGTCCCACAAAACGATACATAAAATCCGAACTTCCTCCTCCTCATGCAAAACGACGTATAGTATATAAGACGATGACGCCGATTCCATCTAGGTCTAGTGAAGTCGTTTATGAGTCGTCTACTCCACAGCCCACAATTAAGAGAGACGTGAAGTTGATGATGACGATGTAAGCACCGATGACCAACAAGTCGAATCCCACGTGCTAGATTACGGTGCGATGGCTAGTCCGTACGTGTCCCCATATTTGTATGAATCTAAGAGGAGAGGTCTCAATACAGAGAATGGTGCCCAAAGAGACGCTGACGGGTTTATGATCGGCGATTCGCAAGGCGGTGTGGATAGCGACGGTAATATCCATATCAAGAACGTACAGTTCCCGGCTAAGAAAGGGTCTGTGGGGGCTCCTGACACGTAAGAGGGTGGATAAAAATCTTTTACCACCGACGATCTAAAACGATATAAGACAATTTTGGAGATGACCAGTGCGCATTTGGAAGGTTATGAGCCCCATGCTAACATCCGCACTTCCAAAGGTCTGAAGTTTAGGAGGTTATTTCGAGGCTTTTCCCAGGCATCACCACCACCACACGTCAAAGTAGTGCTGAAGCCGCAATACGTCGCGAGTGGATAACGTATTGAATAGTAATGTTGCGGAGACTGTATTCCGATCCTGCAGCACCGTCAGCGTTTTCCTGCTTACAAAAGCTTCAACAGGCAGTTAGACACGCTCCTACCAGTAAAAAGAGACAGAGAAGAAGAAGAAAACGCCAAGACACATAAAGGAGTGGCTAGAGACGCAAGATGCATATACGCTTCATCGGCCCCTCAGAAAAGGCTTCCCCAGAAATCCGTATACCGTCAATAATATCGACGACTTTTGGGAAATCAATATTTTGGATTTGTCATCATTGAAGAATTATAATAATAATTATAGGTATCTACTGCAGGTAATTTACGTGTTTTCAAAATATCTGCATAGCATACCTTTACGTACAAAGACGGGAAAAGAGGTAGCAGCAGCGCTCGAATCTATATTACGGGACCCCAAATACACGAAACCCCTACACAGACGGCCCGTGTGGGTGCGTACAGATGAGGGGAAAGAATTTTTGAATACCCAATTTCAGACGCCGCTAAAACGTGAGGGTATAGAGTTTCAAGTCTGTAGAAATCCCGACGTCAAATGTGCGGTCGTGGAGCGCGTCAACAGAACGCTGCGCGATAAACTGTCCAGATATTTCCCCAATAAGAACACGTATAGATATATAGATGTCCAGTCAAAATTTGTCAAGGGGCACAACGCAACGGTTCACTCGACCACGGGTATGGCACCCGCTGACGTGCGCGACACCGACGTCTTAACGATCTGGAATAAGATGCGGGGGAAGGCGGACCGAGCGCGACGTTTAAGCAAACTAAAATTTCTGGTAGGGCAGCACGTGTGCATCAGCAAGGAGAAGATGAAATTCGCGAAAGGCGGCGAACAAAATTACACCACCGAGATTTTCAAAGTACGTAAGGTCGTGCATAGAACCCCCCGTCCCGTGTTCGAACTCAAGGACTTGGGTGGCCAAGAGAACGAAGGCCAATTTACAGCGAAAGATTGGTTCCCGTTCGCATCACGAAACAGACCACTTATTATAAGATAGATAAAATACAGGACGAGGGTCAGACGCAACATTCTAGAGTACCTGGTTCGATGGAGAGGATACAGCGCTGAATTCGATTCTTGGGTTCCTGCCAGCGATATAATCTGTTTAAATAGAGATATGGATCGCGTTCATTTCTATATCACGTTGTTTAGTAACTCCTCTCAAGATATATACCCCGACAATAAGATCGCCGTAGTCACGACACAATTGGCACAGCCCATAAAACTGGTACCGTCCGAAATATGAAAGGTAGGATAATGTGAAGTCTCCTACTCCGCGAGCCAGCAAAACCTGCAGTTACTCAATTTGAACGTCTTCGTGAACGCTCTGATATATTGCGATCTCATAGAGCCAAAACCTATAAGCACCACTAAGGTCAGATGTTTGAGATCGTTCAGAATCGTGCCAACCGATTATGATAGCGAGTATCTATTCCAGCATGTGTATTATGTGCCCGTGAAAAAGAACGTTTCGGGACATACGTATCGAGATACTAAATCAGTCGGGGGAGCTGATCTCTTTTAACGACAACCAACCTCCTTGAAAGTGGTCCTTCATTTTCGACGTGTCGTCACACGTTGATATATATATGACATCGATACCCCACCCACCTACATTTACAAGTATGACGCCGTTAGGACAGTATTATATACGTCAAGCAAGAGGAGGAGGTCGCGGTAACTCTGGCATCGGCCCCATCTTTTCCGTCCCAACATTCATACAGCGAGGGCATGGTATCGGAAGCTTTCTCCGCGGGCTGTGGAGGACCGTGCGACCCGTACTGTGGAGCAGTGCCAAGTCCCTCGGATGCGAATCGTTGCGCACTGGCGGAAATATCATGACTCAAATAGCCGCCAATCATGGACAGACAGGTGACATCCTATCGGAAAACGCGACGGAGATGACGCAGAATTTTATTAAAAAATTGCGCGGCGGTGGACGTAAGTGAAAGAGGGCATCTTCCCCCAACCCGCCTAAGCAGAAAAACAAGAGAGCTAGAATCGCGAAACGCAAGGCCTCCTCCAAGACTATAAAAAGAGACATATTCTCGTGATTCGCATCAGTCACTACCCGATTATGCCTGGAGACATTGAGTTTGTGAGTACCGAATTCGATATTTTCGCGCATAAGCCGGTGCAGACAGCGATCCTAGAGACGCATGTCGTCCACTATAAGCCGATCGCGAAGGTAGATCAAAACGATCTCGAATTTTTGCTACCCGGCGATACTGAGACAAACATCGATCAGAACGTTAAACTCTACGTTATAGGCAAGATAATCGGCACGGATGGGAAAGATCTTGACGCTTCAGATTTTACGACGGGAACCAACCATTTCCTCCATTCTCTGTTCAGTCAATGTACCATCTCCTATAACGGAGCGAAAATCACCCCCGCCTCAGAACTGAACCCCTACCGCTCATATCTGGAATCCCTGATGATCTATGGCTCCGAAGCCGCCAATTCGCATCTTACAAATGCGTACTGGTATCTGGACGAAGGGAACGTCTTGGCGGGCGATCCGACATCTGACAATATCAAAAACAAAGGCTTTTTAAAGAGATAAGAGCGGCCAAAACAGAACAAAGTAACAGAGTTATACGGTCGTCTACACGCCGACATCTGCAACGTCTCGCAATTTCTGCTGTCGGGCGTCCGCATGCAGATAAGTTTGACCAAGGTCAAGAATGACTTTTACCTTATGAACGCAAATGCCGATACCAAAGCGACTTTTAAATTTCTCGGCGCCGAGCTGATCGTGCGTCTCATCCGACCTACCCCAACAATCTCCGTCGCTCACAATGAGGCGCTAAGCAAGGGATTCCTGGCCCGATATAACTTTACGAGAGTCGAACTCAAGACTTTCACGTTTGCTGGAGGCACTCAAGTATTATCCACCAATAACGCGGTGTTGGGTATGCTCCTGAATCGTCTGATATTTACCATGGTAAAGAACACGGACTTTCTCAGTTCGAGAAATTCGAATCCGTATAACCTCCGCCATTACGATCTGACCAACTTCACCATGTACGTGAACGGTAGACAGATTCCTAGCGAGAGCCTGTCTCTGAGCATGGGTCACGAGAAAACGTCAGTCAAAGGGTACGCTACACTGTTCGAAGGCACAGGCATTCACCACTCGAACTTGGGACTCCAGATAACTCACGACATATATATAAACGGTTTCTTCATGATAGTGAACGATCTTGCGCCTGATCTGGCAGCGTCGGAAGGTCACGCCTAGCCCCTACAAACTGCGATATCAGGATCGATCTAAAATTTGCCAAGGCGCTACCAGAGGCTGCCACCTGTCTATTGTATCTAGAGTATGACAATTCGGTACGCACTGATCTAGCTCGCAACGTTTCGACAGACTTCTCATAATGGACACCGTCCAGGTTCAGCACGCCCTACAGGATGTTAATTCTTTTCTCGGGGTCTATGCTTCGGATCTCCTACCGCTCTCGATCGTACAGACTGGCACGCTTATAGTTAACACTGACCCTCACATATAAAAGGGCTCACACTAGCAGGCGAATCATTTCCAAAACCCCCACCGCTCCTCAAACGGTTACTTTTTCGATTCCTACGGCCGCTATCCGCATATTCCCTCCATCCTAGATTTCATAAGACGACATTGTACAGTCTGGCAATAAAACAGAGCGCAACTCCAAGGACCTACAACTACGGTCTGCGGCGAATATAGCTGCCTCTTCGCTCTATACATGGATAGGGGATACACCCCGCAACAATTTGTGGGGCTGTTTGCTGCTGACAACGCGGACCGCCTGATCCACCAGCTATTGTGCTCGGAATTTGGCCCCTCGCTGTGCAAACAACACTCGGGAGGACAATGCTGTACCAGCCTACATAAAAGGTGAGTCATTAACCTTAACTTTTTCATTCTGTATACGATAGAGCCCAGAGATGGAATGTGTGATAGATTATGAGGTCCTGCGCGGCAGGCAAAACGAGGAGATCGTCAAAGAAGTCTCAGTGGCTGCCAAAAATGTCATAGAGATATTTCACTTTAAATCACCACACCCTATGACCGCTCACGGCTCCGACGAGAACGGCCTTTCTTGGGGCGATTGGCAGCTAGACTATGACAAGCTTTGCGAAACTATAAGCGAGGCCGTCTCTGGATACGCGCATCTGTACGCGTATGGCATAACAAAGACCAAATTTCTCACAACCTTGCTGGCGCAACCTGTATGAAATCTGGAGGATTTTGACTGTCCTCAGCCCCAGGGCCTCAAGGCGCAATTCAGTTGCAGTATGCCTTGCCACAAGAATTATCTAAACTACCGTTGCGCAACAGGAAACGCGCATACACTATTTAACTGGTTCGAGCATCACCTTCACTCCTGCACCTATATCGCCTGTCCACCCGAATTTACACGCCATACCGCCTCGTTTAATTCGGGTCTATCACGTCTGTAATGGCGTCATTTTGCTCTCTTATATAGCTGTATAAAACGGCGAAAACCACCTATCAGACAATCAGTCCGCGTCGCCATGTCAGCAAGAAAACAGCTGCAGCGTCTACGTCTGCCCCGACAGGCAGCGTCGCATCCCATAATTTATGAAGAGGACGACAGTAATGGTGAGCCCGAACTCGACACGTGCCTGGAAGTCGTCACCGCGGCGCTCAGCAATCCCAACAGAGCCATGCTACGGCGCGTCTTTTTCGTCGCAGAGGACAAGTCAAAATACATGTCAGTGGGCTACTATCCTGCCCGCGGTTATCTGCCGCTAGCAGAATTCGGAGGTGCCAAAAAGCTGCATCTGCTCCTCAACGTTCAACAGCTGCAAACTATGGCCGACAATATCGTGGCCCTCTGCAACGATCTGTCTACAAACGAACATTACAAGAAGACGGACGGAGACTTTAAAATGAACACGACCGGCAGTTACAGGGTTGCCAGATTTTATCTCGGCAAACAGTACATGACATTCACGTATGAGGAGTTGCGTAATCTGGCTTATATATGATTTGTATATGATTCAGAACCAGATGACTTCCTACATAGCCGCCATGTCTGATGTAATTGCCTATATTTATACGGCTCACACCTCTGCTACATATGTGGAGCCCCCTGTACTGCCGACAAATCTATCAATTATTATCAAATGTTCGAAGACCTCAAGTCTGTATTGACAGTCTAATCACGCTCTGTACTACTACTACTACTACTACTACTTGTTTCTGATGCAATAAAGAACGCCTACTTAAAACTGAAGGCACATGCGCAGTGGTAATTATTATTATTTCATTTTACTATCAGTAGAGGTCTCTACTTCCTAATCCAATCCCGCTATAAAGAGGACGGTAAGCGCGCGTATAGACGTCACTTGTAATGTGTGCATCGGCACCATGGACGTCAACGATGGTCCTAGTTCATCCGACGATTCGGATAACTCGCTCGAGACAGCCTCCTTCTCCGAAGGTGTCGGACCGCAGCAGCAGCAGCGACAGTCAGGCCACAAAACACCCCTCCGCCGCAAGGTCAACCGCCGGATCCAACCTCGCGCCCTCCCGAAATGGGACGGCCCTACTACGATGGACTCTCATTAAGGCTGGCCCAAGAACAAGCTTTCCATTGCTGGCAATTACTCAGGCGGACCGAATATGGGACGTTAACTAGACGCACACGCTCCTTCTACCAAGACCCAGGACAGTGCGATCCCGAAGGAAAACCTTCGATGGGATCTATAGCGGCCGCCGGATTTTACTACGATGGTAGGTCTAAAATTTTTAATTCCTACATTTCACATTTCACACAATCTTTTTACTATCCCACTCATATTTAAATTTCAAAATTTCAAATATCCCACACTTATTTAAATTTCAAACTTCAAATCTCGCGTCTCTTCTATCCGCGACACTCCATCACGGAACTCTATGCTATAGTAGTAGTACCATAACTCCGCCAATAGATGGTGTACATGTACACGTATCTCCTATCTTTCCCCGACAGATGGCGTTCCCCTACACATTTTAGCGAACTTTAAAATTAAGGAAATAATTTTCCTAGCTAATTTGGCAAATCTCTCTCATTCCAGGGTGGAGTGACGACAGTCTGTGCTTTTATTGCGGGGGCGCGTTATTTGATTGCAAGGAAACTTATATACCTTTTATAGAACACGCCCGTTACTTCCCGTCCTTCCCTTACATCGGATACGTCAAGGGACACGCTTTCATTCGCAACCAACACCCCGAATATCGTACCGAGATGGATTAACTTTCACTTCCCTAACCACGTACACGCACAATGTCACCGACATGCACAGTTTTAATAATATCAATTGCTGATCACTCACCGTGTTTTCCGATCAGCTAACGACAACACGGGCAACGAGCAGCGGCACCCAGCGGCAGCAGCGGCGGCAACGGGCTGTGCTAGCACCGACAACGGGCAGCAGCGGCAACGGCAGCAGGCGGCGCCAACACCAGCAACAACTGGCAACGTTGACAATGGCAGCGGGCTGCGGCGACGGCTTTGGCAGCGACGGGCAGCGGCAGTCGGCTGTGTTCTGCCCGACATTACAAACTCTCTTAACTTCTGAACATACACAATATTTTAACACTAGCAGCAGCAGCAATGCCCTGTTTCAAAATACACACACTCTCTCTTAATTCACTTTTCAAAACTCAAACACTATACCATTTTCAAAATTTTTTCACTCACCGCTTCAATAATGTTGATAGTCGTCGTCGTCGTCGTCGGCGTCGTAGCCGTCGTCGTAGCGGGTTCGAATATGGCGGAGGCTGAAGCTTCATAGCAGTAACGCAGTAACACCCACAGTAACACAGTGCAGCGCAAATACACAACGTCTTTCGAGCTACACTATTTATATTGTAGAAAACGCGTATTCTGCAAGGCATCATAGACAGCCGTGCAACATGCCTGTCACCATGCGGTCGTCAGCAAATTGCACCACGCCTATGATGTCACCTCCTCCTCCGAGCGAGCTCCCGCGCGCGTGTAGGGAGTGTCCACTCCCACGCCACACGCGACGGCTACATATATAAAAGCTAACTTCGCACCTATACACATAGTACGCTTCCTGCAAACGACGACGCCGACACGGACGCCAGCGCCGCCGCCATGTCTCTGCTGCAGACTGTCGAAAATCACCTAGGCTCCATTGACACTTAGCCTGTGTCCGTCATAAACTACCTATTCGCCGAGACACCTTCACCGCCCGTCGTCGAGGAATTGGTCGCATTCTTCGCTGGCATTGGCCTACCTCAAACACTGGCCTACAGGCTATATCGCGCCTGTAATCCTCCAGCAACAAACGAGCTCGTGCGCCAGCTATTCTACACACGCTATTCACTCTGGCACACATCCGACACCGTTCGACGCCTCTCCAAGTATTATGACGTACGTATCAAGAAACACGTACGTCTCGCCCTTAGGGAAAATCCAAAACCTATACCTGGATTAACTGCACCGCGCTTAGGCGTCCAAAACACAGCCACGCCGACGCTGATAAACACCATGTTGGAACTGGTAGTCAAGTACAATTGTAAAACCTCTGCTAATAAAACCACTGTATTCCATTTATTTTTTTTCAACAGTCTTTATTTCACAAAAACCTATTCACATCCCGTACACCCCTGGTCTCTAAATGCAAACCTCAGCTCGTACATAACAAGATAACCGACACCTTTCTCTACTTACACAAGTTCCTACAGCCAATTAACACGTACTCACTTTTCCAAGGCTTTACGCTCCAGTGACATTCGCTCGCTCTAACTGGCCATTAAGCACGTTCCACCTCCACGAATGTGTCAATCGCTCGGTCAAACTCGGCCAACACATTCTTTCTTCCTTATATGGATACGGCCAACATGGCTTCTTTCCTAGAACTCCAGTCGCCATCGCTCTACAGTAACCGCTCACGCCCCGCCCACCAAATACACCAACCAATACCAGTTATGTTACATCCCACAACTCCTTATATGGTTAATGTCAAACGACTACATTCCAAGAACTAACCACGCCTCGCCGGTTAAACGTCAACTCAACTCGAAGAGCAGGCCAGTACACGCGCCGCCTTCAACACCATCGGATCAGCTCCTCCTCAACAAACCACGGCAGCCATCTTACATCTACCAAACTACACGGCGACACACAGAGCATCACGTCAACCACCATCTTAAATTCTTTTTAATAACATATACGTGCCACCCTACATATCGATACATTCAAAATGGCGGATCCTTTTTAATAATATACACACTATATTATTAAAAAGAATCCGGTATTTTAAATATACCCATCTGTACGGCGTCACTTATATATCATTAAAATGCATCGGCCATTTCGGATTTGTACAAGGGTGCGATGCTTTTTAATAATATGATGTGTGTATATTATTAAAAAGGATCGCGCATTTTAACAATATATATGTGACGCCGTACAGATGAGTATTTTTAAAATGGCGGATCCTTTTTAATAATATACACATCATATTATTAAAACGAATCCATCCGCCATTTCAAATACACCCATCCGTACGACGTCACGTATACATTATTAAAATACCCAATCCTTTTAATAATATACACATCATATTATTAAAATAGCCCACTACCAATCCCCAACGTGGCACACTACATGATTAAAAAGGAACTCTACCCACTACCAATCCTTACGGCGGCAACCTACACAAAGGATACCCAACCTATGGCACGCGAACCCCACACATATCAAACCTCACTCACACATCTGAGCCGATCCCCAACATAGGGGCACTGGGGTCAACACAGACGAATCCTGACCTCCAACGCCACCCCTAAGTCAAATCCTCCGCAAGATACCCACTTACTACTAACGGTATTTAAATGTGAAATATCATTACGGCTTAGTTGCGATTTATGTTGGCAAGTAGCAGAACACGTAACATGCATCTTAATTACTGTCAACAATACAAGAGAGGGTAAAGATGTAAGGATTGTGAACGCAATAAATTAAATTCATTTATCGTGCAATTCTTTCGATATGTCGGTGCGTATGATAGTCTTTTCACTTTATAGAATCATCATTCATTGGATAAACATATATCATATGCTTTCGAAAGAAGCTCACCGAGGCATTAACCCGAAGGTGAAGGCGATCGGGTACAAATGCTTATGCGTTTTTAAACAGTTGGGTTTTGTTTGCAACTACCTACATATGGCGACCTCATATAACAACAGTAGCACGAAACACATTTTTACGTTTTTAATAAAGAAAATAATAGATTATTGCCTTCCATCAGGATGCGAAAAGGCTGCACAACAGTCGTCCCTTTTAAATAAAGTTTCTGGTCATCATTGGCTCCGGAGATGCTACAGGGCCAACCCAAACTACCATGTAGACTTTCTTTAGTGACCACTGCCTTCGGAGATGCTACAGGACCAACCCAACCTGCCTCATGGCCTTTCGTTTGTGGTGACCCCTACCTCCGGAGATACCACAGGGGCTTCTCAAACTCACATAGAGACTTTTCGCTGAGTAATACCTGCTGGAGTAGTGTACAGAATAACGATGTATGGCTTTTCTCAATGCCCTCCCCCAAACATTTACCTGACATTCTTCTGCAGAGGAGCTTCTTTGTTTTGTGTGATCAAGAAATGCCTCGAAAAATTGTTATGTTGTGCCGTGTTAATCTCATACCCCACATATGGACACTGGGTATCGAGTTTATGTACCTGCACAGTGACAACCTGTTTATCCCTACCCTTCTACTGCCTTGACCATTCTGAAGCCTGAAACTTGTCTTCTCGTGGACACTCTGGTTCCTGCATCTGAGTAAGAAACCAATATCCAAATTTAATCTAAGCCTTTCTCCAAAATTTCCTTTTGGGCGGATCCTCAGGCGCGAGCGCAGGGTGCCGTGCTGGCTTCGTGTTAGTTAAGGATGTTTGGTGATATTACGCCATGGGTTGTGTAAGGAAATTTCACTTCATTTGTAACACGAAGCCAGCCTAAGAATGGTATATTGTTTTGGTAACTCAGAAGTATGTTTTAGTTTTGTAACTCAAAAGTATGGTTTTTTTTGTAACTCAGAGATATCATGTTTGTGTAGTTCTTTTGCATTATTGTACATTAACCCTTAGGCGACTAATGTCATATATATATATATGGAGCACCCATTCTTGTGTTTCTAGATCACACAACGACGCAGCACAGTCAGTAGGACTCCTCTGGACGAGTGATCAGCTCGTCGCAGAGACCTCTACCTGACAACACACGACACTCACAACATACAAATACCC